>OOCR01000004.1_pt1 | contig 268138 bp, 208 predicted proteins | sample 1671491 | NCBI WGS metagenome assembly OOCR01 (sample SAMN06348162, study PRJEB24527) | human gut metagenome | biome: human gut; feature: ankylosing spondylitis patient; material: feces | host: Homo sapiens | place: China | collected 2015-10
TGTTTAACCTGTCAACTTTGTCAGGAATTAATCTTCAAACTGACAACTATTTTCAGTACACTTCAAACGTACTTGCGTTTTTAGTAAAATGTACTTGCGTTTTGGGGAAAACGCAAAGGCGTTTGATTTGAAATGGTTTGGTGTTTTGAGACGAGTAAAACAAAACCGTCTGCATGCTTTGAAGCTAGTCTTCAAAACTCATGCAGACGGTTTTTATATCCGAGCCGGAGAATCAGTCTTTATAATCTCCGTTTGCCTTAATCAGCTCAATCAGTTTTTCTACAGCCTGTTCTTCCGGAATGTTCTTTTCAATGCATTCCTTCTTCTTGTACAGACTGATTTTACCTCTTCCGGCACCTACATAGCCATAGTCGGCATCGGCCATTTCACCCGGGCCGTTGACGATACAGCCCATGATACCGATTTTCAGTCCCTTGAGGTGAGCCGTAGCAGACTTGATGCGGGCGATGGTCGATTCCAGGTCGTACAATGTACGTCCGCAACCCGGACAAGAGATGTATTCGGTTTTGGAAGTACGGATACGTCCTGCCTGCAGGATACCAAAGGCGGTTTCGTCCACTTTCAGGTTACTGATTTGATTGCCGTGGTTATAGAGCAGGATACCGTCGCACAGCCAGTCGATAATCAGGGCACCCATGTCGGCAGCCGACTTGATTTGCAAGTCCTCTGTTTCGGTTTCCTGATACAGCTGGAAGAATACCAATGGGTTTTTCAGTCCCTGGTTCATCAGCTGGTGTGCCAATGCACGGAACTCACCTAAGCGGTTGTAGTGGTTGCTTTGAGCTACGATGACCACTTCCGGATGCAGACGCAGGCAAGCCATTACCTCTTCATTCAGTCCTAAATAAGAAGTAAAGAGGAACTTCATTTTTGCCGGATGGTGATGCAGTTCAATCAACTGCTGGTAGTTGAAAGCCGGGTAGGTGTGCTCGCTGCCGTCCCATGCACAGGCATCCACAATATAACCGATGTCTGCTCTGCGGTTTTCGGGCAAGCGTTGGCCGCAGTACAGGTAGTCGGGCTTGAACTGTTCGCTTACTTCCAAGTCGTTGTTCAGACGGGCTGAGATAACTACCGGAAGCTGGTCGCCTCCGATGTTACCTACGGGCACGGTTTGTCTTCGGCTGGGGTGCGTGTAGTTAAACTCCGGAGCTTCGGTAGCTGGAATATAGGGATGTCCTTCGCGTTTCAATACATAATCTACCAGTTTGCGGGCTACGGGAATTTCGGCTTCGGGCGCTTCACTCAGTGATACGCGGATGGTGTCACCCAGTCCGTCGCACAGCAGGGCACCGATACCCAAGGCTGATTTGATACGGCCGTCTTCTCCGTCACCAGCTTCTGTCACTCCTAAGTGGAGCGGGAAAGCCATGTTTTCTTTTTCCATCTGTTCTACCAGCAGGCGAACGGTGCGTACCATGATGACCGTATTGGAAGCCTTGATAGAGATGACCACGTTCATGAAATTCTGTTCCACACAGATGCGCAGGAACTCCATGCACGATTCTACCATGCCCTCCGGGGTATCTCCGTAGCGCGACATGATGCGGTCGGACAGCGAACCGTGGTTCACTCCGATGCGGATGGCTGTGTGGTTTTCCTTACAGATGTTCAGAAAGGGGATGAAGCGGTCGCGTATCTTCTGGATTTCTTTTGCATACTCTTCATCCGTATACTCCAGTTGCTTGAAGGTACGGGCAGCATCTACGTAGTTGCCCGGGTTGATACGTACCTTCTCAGCGTACAAGGCCGCAACCTCAGCTACTTTCGGATTGAAATGTACATCGGCCACTAAAGGAGTCTGGTATCCCTGGGCACGCAGAGATGCATTGATATGCTGCAGGTTCTCTGCTTCACGTACTCCTTGTGTGGTGAGACGTACATATTCTCCTCCCGCCTCAATGATACGCTTGGCCTGTTCCACACAAGCTTCAGTGTCCATGGTGACGGTATTCGTCATACTCTGTATACGGATAGGATAAGCGCCACCCATAGGAGTGGCGCCTACATATACCTCGTTCGCCTGTCGGCGAGAATAGTTGAAGTAATTCATTCAGTTAGTTTGTCTTATAAGCGTATTTGACTTCTTTCAGCTCTTCGTTGGCTTTTACGATTTTGTTTTTCAAACCTTCCTTGTAAGCTGCAAACTTTTGAGCCAGTTCTGCATCGCTCAGGGCCAGCATCTGTACGGCCAGGATAGCGGCATTCATGGCACCGTTGATGGCTACTGTAGCCACAGGTATTCCGGGAGGCATCTGGATGATAGAGTAGAGTGCGTCTACACCGTCGAGTACAGAACCTTTTACAGGCACTCCGATAACCGGAAGGGTGGTGTTGGCTGCAATTACTCCCGGCAGTGCAGCAGCCATTCCGGCAGCCGCGATGATTACCTTGATGCCACGTCCGGCAGCTTCTTTCGCAAATTTCTCTACTTCAGCAGGAGTGCGGTGAGCCGACAGGGCATTCATTTCAAACGGGACTTGCATTTCATCGAGCAGCTTGGCGGCCTTTTCCATTACCGGAAGGTCAGAAGTACTGCCCATAATGATACTTACAATTGGCTTCATTCGTTGTTTTTATTTTAGTTATTCGTTAATAATCTCTTTGTAGCCTGCAGCGTCCAGCAGATCGTCCAGTTCGCTGGCATCCGTAGGTTTCAGTTTGATAATCCAGCCTTCGCCGTAAGGATCCTGGTTTACCAGTTCCGGATGTTCTTCCAGTTGCGGGTTGACTTCCAGAATCTCGCCTCCGATGGGGAGGAACAGGTCTGAAACTGTTTTCACTACCTCGATGGTACCGAATACTTCGCCTTTATCCAGTGTTTCACCTTCCGTGGTTACGTCGATAAAAACGATGTCGCCCAGCTGTTGCTGTGCATAGTCTGTGATACCTACATAGGCAGTGTCGCCTTCCAAACGAATCCATTCGTGTTCGTTGGTGTACTTAATGTTAGTTGGGAATTCCATATTGAATAAATTTAAAGTTTAAGATAATCAGTTTTCAAATAAACAAAATTCCCGTGATACCACAAAATAAACCGACGAAAAACCCGCCTGTCACTTCATTTAAAGTATGTTGCTTGACAATGATACGGGCTGAACCTAACATGCCGGCAAGCAGGATGAAGAAGCAGAGCCATTCCACCGGATTGAACTGGAAGATGAAGCTGTAGGACAGCAGTCCGCCCACCATCATGCCGCTGCTGGCCATGTGGGTGCTGATTTTCCAGCGTGTATTGATGGCTGTGCAGATGACCATGCAAATCAGGGTCGCTACGATGATGCCGCTCATATAGCGTGGCAGGTGTATGCGATACATCGTCAGCAGGCAGGCCATGTAGCTCAGTATGGTCATTCCGTAAGGGATAAAGCGCTTTTCGCGGTGTCCCAGTTCGTGGAGTGTCCAGCCGTTGATTTTCTGAAACAGATAGATGCCCAGCATCGGTAGCAGGATGGTGAAGCAATACACCAGCCCTAAGACTGTCAGTTTGTACTGCAGGGGCATGATGTTCAGATAAGTAAAGAAAAAAAGCAGGCAGAATGCCACAAACGGTACCATGAACGGCGTAAAGATGAGAGATACGATGCGGGCAGTCATAAACAGGGCATCGCGAGGTTCCCCAGCATGGCGGGGAGCCGGTTCATGATAAGTCAGTTCATCGGGGATACTGGTTTCTTCCATATCAATATGTTATCTTCTTAATCTTGCTACGGGGATATTCAGTTGCTGGCGGTACTTGGCCACAGTGCGGCGGGCAATGGGGTATCCTTTTTCCTTCAGCATATCGGCTAGCTCATCGTCAGTGTAAGGCTTTTCCTTTTTTTCACTGGCCACGCATTCTTTCAGGATGCGCTTGATTTCACGGACGGACAGTTCTTCACCGTTTTCGGTGGTGTAGCCGTCGCTGAAGAAGAATTTCAACGGATAAATGCCGTAGTTGGTCTGTACATATTTGCTATTGCTCACACGAGAGATAGTGGAAATGTCCAACTTGGTACGTTCAGCCACGTCTTTCAGAATCATCGGACGGAGCAGCGACTCATCTCCTTCTTCGAAGAACGGGCGTTGTAAGTCGATGATGGCCTGCATGGTGCTGAGTAACGTCTGCTGGCGTTGTTTCACGGCATTGATGAATCCTTGTGCCGCATCTACCTTCTGCTTGAGGAACATCAGGGCATCTTTTGATTCTTTGCTCTGGTTTTGCTTGTTGCGGGTGTGTTCGTCCAGCAGTTCGGTAAATTCCCGGCTCAGTCGCAGTTCCGGTACGTTCCGGTTGTTGAGGCTGAGGTTAATCGTGCCGTCGTCTTCCGTCTCTACCAGGAAGTCAGGGATAATCTGTTGCAGGTTTTTCCCGATGGCTTCTCCCATGGAACTTCCCGGTCGCGGATTCAGCTTAGTCAGTTCGGCGGCAGCCGCATTATATTGTTCTTCTGTAATATTCAGTTTCTGAATAATCTTGTCTTTATTCTTGCGGGTGAAGTCCTCACAGCACTTTCCGATGATGTCCAGCTCAATCTGCTTGAGCGGAGAATCTTCTTTCCGGCGAATCTGGATGAGCAGACACTCTTGCAGACTTCTGGCACCGATGCCGGCAGGGTCAAAGTCCTGAATCACTGAGAGCACATGCTCCAGCTCTTCTGCAGAAGTGTAGACTCCCTGATAAATAGCCAGTTCATCGAGAATCGTTTCAGTGGATTTACGCAGCAGTCCGTCGTCATCAAGTGAGCCGATAAGGTATTCACCTAATTGCTTCTGTTCGGGAGTGAGGTGTTGCATGTCGAGCTGTTCTTTCAGTGTTTCGTAGAAAGATACGTTGTCCGAAAAAGGAATGTCTTCCGCCCGGTCTTCTTTGGAGCGGTTGTTCTCCTGCAATTTGTAATCCGGAATATCGTCTTCCGTGCGGTAATCGCCCAGTTCGATGTCTTCACCTGAATCGGTATTCGGTTCTCCGTCTTGGTCAGTCGTATTGTACTCATCGTTGAGGGCATCAGAAGCGTCAGAAGTTTCTTTTCCTTCTTCGAGTGCCGGATTATCCAGCAATTCAGCGTGAATCCGTTCTTCCAACTCCAGAGTCGGAAGTTCCAGCAACTTGACAGCCAGTATCTGTTGAGGAGACAGGGTCTGTACTTGTTGTTGTGCCTGTGTCTGTACCTGACGTGAACCTTGTACCATTTTTATTGTTGTCTTGAGTTAACAGCGTGCAAAAATAATAATTAAAATGAACTTCAAAGAAAAAGGCAAAATTTTTAATATTGGAAACTGCTGCCTCCTAAGAACTCTCGTAGCAGGGAAGTAGGGGGCAATTCCTTGTCTTGTACGGAAACAAAGTAGTTCAGGAAGCGGAGCAGACGGTGTGCTTCGGAGTATTCCGGACAACGGTTGGGCACCTTGCGCAAAACGGGTTCCACGTAGTCTTTTAATACAGCCAGCTCGAACAGCAGGGCCGAGTTGAACATAGCATCGGCATTTTCCTGATAGGGGAAAATCCATTTTTCTTCTCCGGCGCGGACACTTGGCCAACGTGCAATGGTTTCCTCGGCCGAGTAGTTGCGGTACTTGTAATCGCGGATGATGCGTCGCAACAGACGGTTGTCAGTTGTCGGGATGTAGTTGTGGTTGTCCAGCAGGATGGTAGTCAGTGCCGACACATACACTTTGTATTTGTTTTCGTTGGGAATGTGCGGAGTCAGTGCCGGATTCAGTGCATGGATACCTTCAATAATCAGTATCATGTGTTCGTCTATCCGGAGTTTCTTACCGCTCATTTCTCTTTTTCCGGTAGTAAAGTTATAGCGTGGCAGTTCCACCTCTCCTCCGTTGAGCAAGGTAGTCAACTGTTCTTCGAAGAAGGGGAGGTCTACGGCATACAAGGATTCGAAGTCGTGTTTGCCGTTCTCGTCCAGCGGGGTATCGTTCCGGTTGACGAAATAGTCATCCAGTGAAATGGGGTAGGGCTTCAGGCCGTTGGTCATGAGCTGGATACTCAGTCGCTTGCTGAAAGTAGTTTTTCCGGAAGAGGACGGACCGGATATAAGTACGAGTTTTACCCGTTTCCCGTCTTGGTTACGGTGAGTAATTTCATCCGCTATCTGGGCAATTTTCTTTTCCTGCAAGGCTTCCGAGACGTTAATCAGGTCGGTGGCATGTCCGTGGTTGCAGGCCACATTCAAATCGCCCACCGTACTGATGCCCAGAATCTGGTTCCAGCGGTGATATTCCTGAAACACTTCCAGCATTTTTTCCTGTTTCACCACCTCTTCCAGTTTGGTCGGGTTTTCCCGGCTGGGGATACGCAGCAATAGTCCGTCGTAGTATTTCACAATGTCGAACAGGCGGATGTAGCCTGTACTGGGTACCAGGCTGCTATAATAACAGTCCACCGTGTCGCCCAATTGATAGTAGTAAGAATAAAGCTGACCGTAAGTGTCCAACAGTCGTGCCTTATCCATCATCCCTCGTTTTTCGAACAGACGAACCACTTCCTCCGTGTGACTTTCAGTGCGTGTGTAGGGAATATCGGCTGCAATGATTTCCTGCATTTTCTGTTTGATGCGCTGCACATCATCCAGTCCGATGGTACGGTCAATATGCAGTTTGCAGAAATATCCCTTTGAAATGGGATGTTCCAGCGAAATACTACCTTGCGGATAGAGTTCTTCTACCGCTTTGACCAGGATGAAAAAGAGCGAACGGACATAAGTTCGCATGCCGGAAGAATTGGCAATGTCAAGAAATTCAATATCTTTATTGTAGTACACCCGGAAGTCGAGACTCTCTACCTTATTGTTGACTTTGGCACTGACCGGACCGTAGGGCATGGCTAGATTAAAACCGTTATAAATATCCAAAAGTGAGCTTCCCTCCGGGAATTCTCTTGTCGAATTATTATTTTTGCAATATATTTGTAGCATAAATGTAATATGTGTTACTAACCTTGTGAATAGGCAGTTAATTTACTCATTAAACAATTAAAAGCCTCTTTCCAACTTAACTAATTACAAATGGAATATTCTTTTTATGATTTTTTAGCGCTTCTTGGATCACTGGCGCTGTTCCTTTATGGAATGAAAATCATGAGTGAGGGACTTCAGAAGTTTGCGGGCGACCGCCTTCGTAGTATTTTAACCGCAATGACCACAAACCGTGTGACGGGAGTGCTGACAGGTATGTTGATTACCGCTCTGATTCAGTCCTCTTCGGCTACAACCGTAATGGTGGTCAGTTTTGTAAACGCCGGCTTGCTGACACTTTCTCAGTCTATCGGGGTGATTATGGGAGCGAATATCGGAACCACGGTGACGGCGTGGATTATTTCAGCTCTCGGTTTTAAAGTAGATATATCTGCATTTTCTCTGCCGCTTCTGGCGATTGGTATTCCACTGCTTTTCTCTCAAAAAAGTACACGTAAATCTGTCGGTGAGTTCATTTTCGGATTTGCTTTTCTGTTCATGGGATTAAATCTATTGAAAAGCAATGCACCTGACTTGAGTCAAAACCCTGATATGCTGGCCTTTGTTCAGAATTATACGGACATGGGCTTTTTCTCTGTTCTGCTTTTTGTGCTGATTGGTACTGTGCTGACCATGATTGTGCAGGCCTCGGCAGCTACTATGGCTATTACATTGATTATGTGTGCCAATGGATGGATTAGTTTTGAACTGGGAGCTGCTTTGGTATTAGGTGAGAATATCGGAACTACCATTACGGCTAATCTGGCTGCGTTGACTGCTAATACGCAGGCACGCCGTGCAGCTTTAGCTCATCTTATGTTTAATGTTTTCGGTGTGCTTTGGGTACTGATTTTATTTAAGCCTTTCCTGTCGATGGTAGACTGGATTATTTCTGACTTTATGAACGTGAGCGAGGCAGACGGAGTAGCTGTATCTTTCAAATTGTCAGCTTTCCATACTTGCTTCAATGTGTGTAATGTGCTGATTCTGATATGGTTTGTACATTTTATCGAGAAAACGGTTTGCAAGATTATTCCTCAGAAGGAGCAGGAAGAAGAATACCGTTTGCAGTTTATTACGGGCGGTATGCTTTCTACGGCCGAATTGTCTATCCTTCAGGCACGGAAAGAAATCAATCTGTTTGCAGAACGTATACAGCGTATGTTCCGTATGGTACGTGACCTTTTGCATACGGAGAATGAAAATGATTTCAACAAATTGTTCAGCCGGATTGAGAAGTATGAGAATATCAGCGACAACATGGAAGTGGAGATTGCCAATTACCTTACGCAGGTGTCGGAGGGCAGGTTAAGTTCCGAAAGCAAGCTGCAGATACGGGGGATGCTCCGCGAGGTGACGGAGATAGAAAGCATTGGCGACAGTTGCTATAATCTGGCTCGTACCATCAACCGGAAGCGCCGCGGAAATGAGGACTTCACGAGTGCACAATATGAACACATCACACAGATGTTCCAGCTGACAGACGATGCCCTGACACAGATGATTGCCCTGGTAAAAGATGTGCATCAGCAGGTGGATGTCAACAAGTCGTTCAATATCGAGACGGAAATCAACAACTATCGTAACCAGTTGAAGAACCAGAATGTGATTGACGTCAACGAAAAGAAATATGATTATCAGATGGGTGTACACTACATGGATATCATTGCCGAGTGTGAAAAATTAGGCGATTATGCGGTGAATGTGGTAGAGGCTCATCGGGATGTGAAGGAAAAGAAAGCTTGAAAAAGAACCTCGACGTTCTCTAAAATTGGATAGGAACGTCGAGGTTTTTTGTATCAAATTGGGATATAAAAGCAAGGTTCCTGATTATTTAAAAACTTGCTTCATTGGGCGACCAATCCATGCTTGTGGCTGTGTGAGTCCAAAGATGTAGGCAATGGTAGAGGCCGTGTCGAACTGCATCATACATTCTTTAAATTCTCCGTATTGTTTTACGTTCTTACCTGCAATGATAAAGGGAATTTCCATTTCTTGCAAGGTTTTTCCTCCATGTCCTTTCTTGATACCTCCGTGGTCGGCTGTGAGTATGATAATGGTGTCATCATAAATGCCGGCTTTTTTGATAGCTTCTACAATGCGTCCTACATAAGTATCCAGTTCCTCGAGCTTTTGATAATAAGCTGGAGTGTCGTGCCCGTCGTGGTGCCCTGTATGGTCAAGCTGATCAAAGCAAACAGCAAGGAACGTTGGTTTTTTGTCCATAATATATGTTTCGGCCATACTGCATAGCAAGTCGGGTTGTTTGTCATATCCGATAGCCTGTGCATAATGAGTAATTGCCAATGTGTCTACCAGGTACTTGATGCCTTCCCATTCATACATACATCCTGTTTCAGCGTTTGGCTTTGCTTCTCGCAGAATAGAGTATATGGTCGGAAAGATTCCGTGTTCGTTAGTAACCATGGATGGTATTTCGGGGGTGCGTGATCCCCATTCGGTGTAGCCATGGATTTCAGGGCCTGCTCCATTGAACATGGAAGCCCAGTTTACGGCAGAAGAAGAGGGTAATACGGAACGTTTTTTTAGGGTGTAGCATCCTTTCTGCATTACCTCTTTAATGTGAGGAATAGAGGCTTTAGGTACACTGTAAGCACCCCATCCGTCAATGCCAATCATAACTACATGCTGAGCTTTCCATTTGGCAGCCTGGCATGGAAAAGCTGCTGTAAAAATCAGGCAGCTTAGAATAAAAAATAGTTTTCTTTTCATATTAAATAACATTATAATAATCAGATTCCCGTATCCACCGGATTCTTGTCCGGGAATAACGGACTGTATAGTACAGTACGTTTCAGTATTTGAAGTTTTCCATCCTTCACGAACTCTTCTCCGCGTTCAGACAAATGACTGATCATTGCCTGGCGAAGTTCCTGTAATTTTTTGCAGTATTTCTTTTCATGTACCACATTCTTCAATTCATGAGGGTCATTTACCAAGTCAAACAGTTCTTCTTCTCCGGTATGGAAACGCCATACATATTTTATTTTACCGTCAGTCAGGGTACACCAGTAATTATCCGGACTATAGCAAGTGGCATGTTCCAGGTCGATGTATGTACGCCATGTTTCCCCTTTCATCAGACGGAACAGAGATTGTCCGTCCATGTCACTGGGAACTGTACCACCGGCAGCTTCCAGAAAAGTGGGAAGTAAATCGCGAAGCTCAACCGGTGCATCTATTTTTCCTCCTTTATCAAACTGATATCCAGCGGGCCATTTCACAATATAGGGGATGTGTACGGAACCTTCATAAGGATAAGTCTTGCGCCAGTGGAAATGGTCGCCCAGCATGTCGCCATGATCTGATACGTAACAGATGAGTGCATTGTCATACATACCTTCTTCTTTCAAGGCTTCGATTACTTTCCCGATTTCTTCATCAATGAAAGTCACATTGGCGTAATAGTGACGGCGTGAGTTTTTTGCATATTCTTCACCAAAGTTTCCGAAGGCAGCATCCTTGGGGGCATCTTCTACTTTTGTCAGACGGGCATAGTCTTTCTCTTTGCACCATTCTCCAATGAATGGAGCCGGTACGTCACGTCCTTTGTATAAATCAGACAGACGCTGGGGCGGATCATACGGACTATGTGGGCGGGCAAAAGAAACCTTCAGGAAAAGAGGCTGTCTGTTGCCCTTCTTATGGTTATGAATCATCTCACAAGCCATCTCTCCGGTCCATGCGGTAGGATGAAGTTTTTCGGGCAGTTTATATTCTGCTGCGCCATGGTCATTCCATCCGATACCTGTACTGTCTGGGTTAAGTCCCGGAGCCTGCATCTGAAACCACAGGCGGTAATCGCTGATAAAGTCTTTTGTTTCTACGCGGCCGCTTTCATCGACGAGTGTACCATGGAATCCATGTAATGCTTTTTGCGGGAACCAGTGCATCTTCCCGATGCCGAAAGTAAAATAATTCAAGTCGCGTAACATCTGGGGCATTTCATAACGGTACTGGCTGCCTACTCTTCCATATCCCAGCATGCCATGATGCCAGGGAGACAGGCCTGTGAGCAGACCGGAACGGGCCGGTGTACTGCTGGGAGCAGAGGAGTAGCCGTTAGTAAACAAGGTACCATCTTGCGCCAGTGCATCCAGATTCGGGGTGATGACGGAGGGATTGCCCATGCAGTTCAGGGCGTCACCTCGATGTTGGTCCGATACAATCAGGATGATGTGCGGCTGTTGCTGGGCCATAAGGGTATGAGGAAGACTGCATGCTCCTGTGCCCAGTACGATTGCGGAATAGAAAATTCGGTTCATAATGGATTGGTGAAGTCTTTTTATGGTATAAAGATAATAAAATGAGGCTGCACTTCAAAACTTTCATTTGTAAGTACAGCCCCTATAAAAATAAAATGTAGATATCAGATTGCATGGTCTGCTTCTACTTGTTCTCCATTCCATGCTTTTAATGAAGTCCAGGGGGTAAAGTTTGCGCTCCAGAATGAATCTGTAGATGGTAAGCCTAATGCTACAAATCCAAATGTACATAAGTAAGTGCTTCCTGTATTGATGTATGTTTCAGACATTCTGATTTGACTTCCTGCGAACCCAATACGTAGCCATCCTTTGGCATCAAATGTATGTGGGGCATTGAACTGGCGTTTAATAACTGCAGTAAGTGCACATCGTACTTGTGCAGGTGTTACAGTTTTAGGAAGTTTATGTAATAATGCAGCCTGGGACAATGCGTGGAAAGCTCCTACTCTGTAAACAATGGAGCGTCCGATAACAGGATATGCTCCTTCTGGTGAGATTAATCGTTCTTGTTGTTCTGCGTAGCGGGTGAAACGTTTTATTTGTGTGGGTAGGAATTCGGCTCCTTTTACGTGGTGTTTTTCCATGATAAGGAGTGTCTCGGTCAGCATGGGGTGAATGACAAAACTGTTGTAATAATCTGCATGATATTGTGGCCCATCTCCATAAGTTCCGTCTCCTACGTACCACTTGTCACGAAATGTTTCTACGCCGTGTAGTAGCCTGTCTAGTTCACATTCTCCTGTAAGCTCAAGTAAAGTAGCTTCTATCGTGGATGCGAAAAGTAGCCAGTTGCTATTGAAAGGTTTAATACAGCGTGTTCTTTTTAACTCAGTTATTAAGTTGGTCTTTGTCTCTTTATCTAGATTTCCCCATAGCTGGGTTGGAGCTCTTAATATGCCTAGGGCTAGAAAAGCTGCATCTACTAGAGGCTGATAGGGAGTTTTAAAATTTAGGTAGTCAGCTGACTTTGGATTAACGGCATTCGATAAGGCCTTGAGGGTAAGGTTTATATATTTGCCTCTTAGTTTCCCCTCTTCTGTATTGTCCGGTCCTAGTTCTAGCCAGGGAGCAATACCACATATAGTTCGGCCGAAAGCTTCTAGATGAGAAAACTGGTGTCCTCTTTTAGGATCCAGTGATTCTTGTGGCATATTGGTCTTCAATGTTTCATTAGCTAGATTAGTCAGTACTGGATCACAGATTTTAACTAATGTGTTGACCCATATTTTTCGTTCCTCATTTCCAGATTGTGATGATGAGTCGTAAGATGCATGTACGGATGATGTAAAACATCCTAACAGGAGAAATAAGAATAATTTGAATTGATTAGTCATGTAGCTGAAAAAGATTAATGTTTGATTATAGGCTAAAAAATCTCCTTACAAGAAATTTCCTGTAAGGAGATATTGATAGAAGTATAGTGATTAATAACCTGGATTTTGAGGGAATTCAGCTCCTGTATTTAGGTCAATGATATACTGAGGAATTGGGAGAAGTAGATGGTGCTCATCCATGTGAGCAGAATAGCTGTTGTATTTCTTTACCCGTTCCAGCCATTTACCTGTTCTAGCCAATGTGAATCTGCGTAATTCTTCTCCAACAAGTTCACGTATGCGTTCGTCTAGTAGGAAATCCATGGTAGCCTGACTTTCGGAAATTTCTGTAGCGCCTGCACGTTTTCTTACTGCATTAATGGCTTCTTTAGCTCCTTTAGTATCACCTAACTGGATACAAGCTTCTGCTTTCAGCAGATAAGTTTCAGCTAAACGGAATTTCATACGGTCTTTATTGTTTCCTTCGTATGTTAAGTTATCTGCTTTCCCATAAAAGAATTTGGTTATTACTGGATAAATTTGATTTTTTTCTCTTGTTTCTTTTGTAATAGGAGCCTCTTTTCCCACTTTATCAGGGTATTGAGGGTCATTGTAGTACCAATGCCGTTTAATATTATATTCTGAATTACGAATGTCATTTGCATCGTAAAAGTCAGTTTGATCTTCAATCCACCAAGTTAGTGGAACTATTTGTGCTAGTCCACGCCCACCTAAAGAGTCTGCTAGAGTGAATCCTTCTAATTTATCCCAGTATCTTGGATTCCATGCACGACGTGTCCAATCATCATAAGCACCGCCTCCTCCATCTGTTTGATATTCATATTGCATTACCCAAATAGATTCCATGTTACCGGAAGTCCTATTTTGATTATTTTCAATAAACATGTCATGGAAAACATCTCCTGGCTTATCTTTTTCTGCTCCGAAACGTTCATTCTGTTGCATTAAGTGGAAGTATGGGCTTGTTATGACCTCATCGGCTTTAGTTTTAGCTTCCGTGTATAGCCCTGCCATCAGATAGACTTCGCTTAACAGATGTTTTGCTGCCCATGTAGTAAGTTTACCAGTTTCTACCTTGTCTGGGTTTTCAGGTAGATTTTCTTCTGCGAACTTCAGATCATTAATCATCTTTTCCAATACCTCAGCTTTGGGAGTGCGGGTAAAGTCTGTACGATAGTTAGTTTCAATGGTTTCTACATAAGGAACGTCACCATAAAGATAAACTAAATATCTGTAAGCATATGCTCTGAAAAATCGGGCTGTAGCTTGATACAGCGCTTTGTCTGTATCATTATCCCAATTTGTATTGATATCTGCATATTTTAATAACTCATTGGCAGATGAAATCAGGCCATATCCCCAGTTCCAATATGATACAACGAATGTTGTAGAAGGGGTGTAAGATAAAGATTCAAAAGGCTTTAATGAACCATCCATCTGTTGGCCTTGATGTACTATATCAGTAGCGATTTGGAACATTTCGTAAGGGCATGCTTGACCCTGTGAAGTTGTAGCTTCTCCCCAGGTGTTAAATTCAGAACGGGCCCATCCGTATAGTCCTGTAGCAGCAAGCTCAAAACCATAGCTACTAGTATATGTATTATCTGGACCTAATGTGCTTTTCATTTCTTCATCTAGAAATCCAGAACATCCTGTACTTATTAGTGTGACAGCGGATAAAGCCGCTGATATAATAATATGTTTCATGTGTTTTTGGTTTTTAGGTTTAATAAATTAGGTTAGAAAGTTACGTTTAATCCAAGCATGTATGAACGGGCGGTAGGATAACCAACGACAACTCCTTTTTCATCGTCATTTGCTTTGGCATTATCGTAATTTAATGCATTTTTTATGTTGCTGAAAGTACAAACATTATTAACACTGACATCTACACGTGCTGAAGTGATGCCCAGTTTCTGTGTAAATGTTTTTGGAATGTTATATCCAATAGTAATGTTTTTTAGTTGTACGTAATTCATCCTTTTATAGAATGAGTGTTTTTCGTATGGTACGTAGGATGGAGAAGTCATTTCATTGGTTGGATTACTTTCTGTCCAATAATTCATACCACTTAAGTAATTGAACTCAGGCATCCATCTATCAAAGTTTTGGTCATGCATTTGTCTCCATTGTCCGAAAACACCGTTCAATACAAATGACATATAGAAATCCTTATAAGTAAAGTTGTTTGTCATTGACATAAGGAAGCTGGGCAACTTGGATCCAATGATTTTTTTATCATCAGCTGTAATAACTCCATCTCCGTCTACATCTTCCAATTTTGCTGAGCCTGGTTCTGCTCCTTTCTGAATTTCTTTCCAGTCATCAGTATAATAGCCCCATTTTTCACTGATAATGTTTCCTGTATTATCCTTTTCTACTAAACATTTCCAATGTGGATCATCTGTTTGCCATGTACCAATTACATTGTAATCATAGTAAACGTTGGTTGGTTCTCCAATAAACCATTTGTTAGTTATATCATCTTTCCCGTTTTCTTGTAATTTGACAATCTTATCTCGGTTTAGAGAGAAATTGACATTTGTTTTCCATAAAAAATCTTTTGTTTCAATATTTATTGAATTTAATGCAAATTCTACTCCCACATTACGAGTTTGTCCGATATTGTCAAGGATACTTCTATATCCATTCATATAAGGTACGGTACGGTTCATCAACAAATCTTTGGTGTTTGCGATATAGAAGTCAATGTTACCACTAAGGCGTCCGTTAAAGAGACCAAAGTCAATACCGGTATTGAATGTATAAGTCGTTTCCCATTTTAGATTGGGATTTCCTACTCCGTTAGTAGGTAGATATACTCCATTGACTGTGTTGCCTCCATCTCCCCAGACATATTGTGTCAGGCTCAGGCGGTCCAGGGTTTGGTATGCGTTGATACCTTGATTACCGTTAGCACCGTATGATACGCGTAGCTTCATCATGTCCAGCCAGTTGCGGGTGTTTTCCATAAATTCTTCTGAAGAAATATTCCATGCAGCAGCGGCAGATGGGAAGAAGGCATATTTGTTGTTGGCTCCAAAAGCTGAATATCCATCGGAGCGTCCGGTCAGAGTTAACAAATATTTGCCTGCGTATGCGTAGTTCAATCGGATCATGTAAGAGAGTAGTGCTGTTTCTGTGAGCGAAGAGGACAGTGATTTATTTTTTTCTCCTCCAGCCATATTGTGATAGCCTCCTTCATCGTTAACGAAACTTTCTGCAGATTGTTTGGAATATTGTTTACTCGTTTCTTGTATGGAGAACAAGCCGGTAGCATCGATTTTGTGTTTTCCGAATGTATTTTCATATTTGAGAATGTTTTCCCATGTATAATCCCAGTAATGTGTATTTTCAATGGAAGCAGCTCCATCTACTTTACTACCAGTAAGAGTATTTCTTCCATAATATGTACCGACAAAATTGTTGCGATAGTTGTATCCAAAGTTTGTGCGGAAACTTAACCCTTTAACAGGGAGGGTTATGTCAGCAAAAGTTGAAATAAATACGTTTCGGTTTGTCTTGTCTTCTATGGCATCACAATCTGACATAGGGTTATAGAATAAAGTATTGCGGCTCATCGGATAATATTCCAGGTTACTTTCCTCATCTGAATATGTACCAAATGGGCTCATTTTAAGACCTGCTTCCAGATAAGGAAGTTCTCCTCCATATTCTTTTTGTATGGCTTGCATACTCATACCGATTTTCAACCATTTGCCTAAATTCTGGTTAATGTTAAGTGAAATGTTGGTACGTTTCATGCCAGTGTTCCGCACAACTCCATCCTGACGCAAGCGAGAAATAGAAGCCATATATGTGGTGCTTTCTGTTCCTCCAGTTAGAGATATTTGATGATTAGTCACCAAAGCTTGGCGGAACATTTTGTCTTGCCAGTCAATAGTACGTCCAGCTTTGTAATTTGCTAGTTCATCTGCTCCTAGTACGCTCTCAGGAGTGAGTTGGTCGTAGGGAATTCCATTTTTTAAATGATTATAATCATAAAGGTATTGTAAATACTCATCTCCACTCATCATGTCAAGACGTCGCTCAGTTTCAGCCATACCAACCTGTCCTTTATAGGTGACAGTAGCTTTACCTTGTCTTCCTTTTTTGGTTTGTATTAAAATAACTCCATTAGATCCTCTTGAGCCATAGATAGCGGCAGAAGATGCATCTTTCAATACAGACATACTTTCAATAATGTCCGGATCAATATCACCTAACGAACCACTATAAGGAATGCCATCCATTACAATAAGAGGGTCGTTACTGGCTGTTAATGAGTTATTTCCTCGGATGCGCAAAGTTTGGTCTTCTCCAGGTTGAGCATTACCAGTTGAGATATTTAATCCGGGAATTTGTCCGGCTAATTTATCCATCAAGTTATTGGTGGATACCAATCCGAGTTTGTCTTCTCCAACAGCAGTTACACCACCTGTTAAATCAGATTTTCTTTGCGAACCATATCCTACAACCACAACTTCCTCTAGGGATTGAGTATCTTCATCTAATTGAATATGTAAATTGTTATTATTTGAGATTTTTATTTCCTTAGTGGAATATCCTATAAATGAAACTTGAAGGATATCTCCTTTTTTGACATTTTCAAGAGTAAAATTTCCATCAATGTCTGTAATGACTCCATTTGTGGTGCCTTTTATAATCACATTGGCTCCGATAATAGGACCTGTTTTGTCAGAAATTGTACCCTTTATGGTTAAATTTCCTTGGTTTGTACGTAAAACAGACAATGTTTCATTAATTGCATTATTAGTGCTTTCAGCCATAGCATTCAAGCTTGTAAATCCTATGGCAGAGCATAGCAATACATGATTTAATTTTAGGTAAGCAATAGGTTTTTTCATAGATTTAGACATTTAATTTAATGTATAAAATCGTTTTTTTCTCTAGTGGCGAAAATACCTACCCTAAACAAAATCTCCAATTATAGAAGTCTTATTTGCGGTAGGTAAATGTGTATATGGAAAATCCTACCACCTTACCAGGACATTTTTACCCTATTTTTCTTTCTTGCTTCGTATGCTTTGAGGAGCTACGCCAAAATATGCTTTATATAATTTACTGAAATAACGGGGAGAAGAAAATCCTAATTGGATAGATATTTCAGATATATTGAATTCTGGATGTTCTTTTAAGAGTCTCATAGCTTCCTCCAGTTTGATTTTTAGGATGAATTCGTTTGGGGGGATTCCTACCAGCTGCTTGAATTTTGTATACAGCTTGCTTCTGCCCATGCAAAGATGATTTGCTAAGACCATTACATCAAACTCTGGGTTAGTAAAATTCTCACGTATAATGTCTATGCATTTTTTTAATAGTTTTCTATCAGCTTCACTAATCGCATCTGCTTCTGTTGTTGTGGGAACAGAAGGATTATGGGTGTAATAATCCTTCAGGCGCTTTTTGTTCTTTAACAAACTACGGCAGCGAGCTAAAAGAACTCTTATGTCAAATGGTTTAATAATATAATCGTCTGCCCCAAACATAAATGATTCTATCATGTTCTCAACAGACATTTGTCCAGTCATTAAAATGATGGAAATGTGGGATAGTTCTATATTATTTTTAATTTTATAACAGAGTTCTTTCCCTGATAAACCGGGAAGTAGGAGGTCACTAATTATTAAATCAGGATTGAGTTCCTGAGCTAGGTTTAGAGCTTCTTGTCCGTTGTGTGTAATATGTAGTTGGTATGTATGTTGAAGCACTTCTTTTAAGATGTTACATAATTCTTCATTATCTTCGACCAAAAGTAGGACAGGGTTGTCTATATTTTCTTTTTCTTGCTTTTCTTCTATTTCGATTTCTTCGTCTTTTTCAGGAATGTAGAATGTTGAAAGCCTAATTTTTGAATCTGCTGGTAAAATAGCTTCAGTTTGACTCGCATATGTTAATATTTCTTCTTTAAAATGTTGTTTTCCAAGAGGGAGTGATACTGTGAAACGAGTGCCCTTCTGTAAAGTGCTGTGAACTGTAATATTGCCGTGATGCAGTTCTACAATATTTTTGGCAATAGAGAGCCCGATACCAGTACCTGGAGTTAGTGAGTTCGGCTGAGATTCTACCTGGTAAAACTGATTGAAGATTTTCTGTATATCTTTTTCTGAGATTCCAATACCTGTGTCAGATACTGTTATTATCGCATCTTTATTGTTCGAATAAATTTCTATGTTTATGCAGCCATGTGTGGGAGTATATTTAAAAGCATTTAATAAAAGGTTAGAGAATACTTTTTGCATTTGTAGTTCATCAAACCAGACTGGCAGATTTTCCGTTGAAGCTTGAAAATGGTATTCGATCTCCTTTTGAGATGCGATTTCGTGGAAGGAAGTATATATTTGATGGACAAAACTGACCATATTATGCTCTTCTACTTTTAATTTTAGACCTCCTTCTTCTTGCTTTTGGAAGTCAAGTAATTCTGAAATTAATTTTCTCATATTCCATGCGTTTCTATATATACGCAAGATTCGGTTATGAATGGCTGTACTTAAATAATCAGTTTGTAGCAATGTTTCCAACTGGCTTAAGATAAGGGTTAGAGGTGTGCGAAACTCGTGTGAAATATTTGTGAAAAAATTTATCTTTAGTTGATTTAATTCTTCTATTCTTTCTTTTTCCTTTCTTTCGAATTTTAATGATGAGCGTAAAGACGTTTGTTTGATTATGAAATTAATAATCAATAAAATGACTCCTAATGTAAGAAGAGTATATATGGTATATGCCCATGAACTTGCATAAAATGGTGGGGCTATATGAATGTTTAATTGTGCTTCTTGGATTGTTGACTGATTTTGAGCAACAGGACGTAGCCTTAGTTTGTAATTTCCTGGGGGGAGGTTAGTATAAGTAATATTTCGTCCATGCGTCTGATTCCAGCTGTTATCAAAGCCTTGGAGAAAATATTCAAATGATTGATATAAATCGTTGAAGTGATTAAATGTTGAAAATTCAATAGTGATATTATTTTGATTATATGAAAGATCTAACGTATTTGTTTTGTTTAATATACGTGATAATATCTTTGTACTGTCACCTGGAAATACTTCTTGATTATATACAAATAATCTGTCAAAAGAAACAGTTTGTGATTGTGGAGTATTGTCGAGAGTTTGTTGTTGAATAACAGCTAATCCATTAGTTCCACTTATGTAAAGTCTATCTTTGGAATCTTTAAATAGGCTTGAGCCTAAACTGTAGGTCTGATTAAAAAAACGGAATGTGTTTTCTGTTTTTCCGCTTTGTGTATTAAATATAGATAATCCTTTCCCGTGAATCAGGTACAAATTATTGGGCTTATTTGAATTACATAGATAGTAGCAAAAATTATTAGGTACACTTTGGTTGCCAACATTGTATGCTTCAAAAAAGTTTTTATGGTTTAGATAATGAAATATACCTGACCCAATAGTGCAGATATAGATTTCTCCTTGAGAATCTTCAAAAATTTGTGACACGCCACTTTGTTTGAGTGAATCAAGCTTATAATAAGTTAATTGGTTGTTCCTGAGATTGATAGATGTGACTCCTCCTTTTACATGTCCTAACCATAATCGTTCTCTGCTATCAATTAGGAAAGTTTCATAGGCAAACTTTTGGTTTAATACTTGATTTATTTTTGGGTCGTTTGAGAGAGGAAGGAACTTTTCATTGTGAATATCCATGAAGGTAACCCCTCCTTGTGTTAATACAATGAGTCCATCTTTATATTTTTGAATTTCATTGACAATGTCGTAAGGGAGTGATTGTATATCATCGGTTTTATGAGTAAGACGATGTCCTGTTTGAGTCTTTAAATCTAAGATGTACATTCCTCCTAAATGAGTTCCTATATATAGTTTTTCATTTTGGGTATTATATAATATTGATTTTAGGTTGTTGCTTCCCAAACTTTGATTATTTCCTGGTTGATGGGTATATTGTGTGAATTTTCCTGTGGTACGGTTCAAGCTATGTAGCCCTCCTCCTTCTGTACAAATCCATAAGTTCCCTTTTTTGTCTTCTGCCATTTTCCCAGTTACAGGAAAGTTAAGCCAGTTCTTTTTTAAAGGATCTGCATGGTAAAAGTAGTCACTAGACGGATTGGGGTTAAATATATTGACACCTCCATAATATGTTCCTGCCCAAATATTACCTTGTATATCTTTGCATAATGAAAGTATAGAGCAATGGCTTAGTGTATTGGGAGATACTCCATATTCTGTGTAATGTGTCCAGAAATTAGATTCTGGGTGAAAACAATCGATTCCTTTGAAGGAACCAATCCATATATTCCCATAATTGTCTTCAATAATATCACGTATTTGGTTATGTGATATTGTTCTTGGGGTGTCATTACTTGTGTAATGAATCAGAGTTTGTGAGGGGGTGAAACGGTATAATCCATTCCATCCTCCAATCCATATATTATGTTTTTTGTCTACAAAAATGCAACTCCCATTATTAAAGTCTGCAGCTTTTGTTATATCATTAGGATTCTTTCTTGAAATACGATATAGTGCTGTTGAATTGATAGCCCATATAGTATCATTGTCAATATATAAATTGGTTATTTTATTAGGTTTCTGAGTAAATAAAGAAAGTTTCTTTTCTTGTTGTGTATAATAATATATGCCATCAGTACATGTTATCCATAATGTATCTTTTTCGCAGAAAAGATTATATACCCCTTTATCTCTTATTTTTTCTACTTTTTGAGTATATAAGTTAATACCGAGTAAGTCTCCTTCAGAGATAATATACAATGTTCCATTTCTATTGCCACTTATTCTCCCTATATTGCTGTTAAATATTTTTTTTTCAGCATTAGTCAAGGGAAAAGCTAATACGTTATTTCCATTATAACGATTTAGCCCTTCGCTTGTACCAATCCATACAGCTCCGAATTCGTCTTGAAAGATAGTATGTATACAAACCTGAGACAATCCATCTGGAATTCCGAGGTGTTTGAAGTATAAATCTTGAGCTTGTATTGTTATGTATGCAATGAAGCAGAAAATAAGAATGGCAAAGTTTCTCATATATTTAGTAATTTTCTAGGTACAAAAATAGAGAAAAAAACGAATGGACTATTGTATTAAATGGCAAATACGTCCGAATAAAGTGTACAAATCTTCCAAAAAGAGAATAGGTGGAGGATTGAGAACTAGTGATAATATGTGGATTTATATATTCCTTCTATTTTTGTTACAACTAAAAAATTATATTATGAGAAACCGAATATTAACTTTCGTATTATTATTGGTTGCTTGTGGCAATTTATGTGCTCAGCAAAAAAAATCATCAGATTTGTTACCTGCAGAACAGGAGATAATGCTTAAATATGGTGCAGATCGTTTAGGCAAACGTCACGATGCGGCAATGGAACGTTTTCGTAGTCATCGTTTGGGGGCTTTTATTCATTGGGGATTATATGCTATTCCTGGAGGTGAATGGAACGGAAAGGTCTATAATGGGGCAGCAGAATGGTTAAAGAGTTGGGCAAATGTTCCTTCTGAAGAGTGGATGAAATTAATGAATCAATGGAATCCCCAAAGATTTGATGCAACTAAGTGGGCTAGAATGGCTAAAGAAATGGGAGTAAAGTATGTGAAAATTACGACTAAGCATCATGAAGGATTCTGTTTATGGCCTAGTAAATATACTAAATATACAGTGGCAAATACCCCTTATAAAAAAGATATTTTAGGAGAACTGGTAAAAGCTTATAACAAAGAAGGCATTGATGTGCATTTTTATTTCTCAGTTATGGATTGGAGTCATCCTGATTACCGTTATGATATAAAGTCAGAAGATGATGAGATTGCTTTTCGACGTTTTCTCGAGTTTACAGATAATCAATTGAAAGAATTAGCAAGTCTTTACCCTACTGTGAAAGACTTCTGGTTTGATGGTACATGGGATGAAAGTATCAAAAAAAATGGATGGTGGACAGCTCATGTAGAACAAATGTTGAAAGAGATGCTTCCCGGGGTTACTATTAATAGTCGTTTACGTGCAGATGATTATGGTAAGCGTCATTTTGATAGTAATGGTCATTTGATGGGGGATTATGAGTCGGGGTATGAACGTCGGTTACCAAATCCGGTAAAAGATTTAAAAGTGACAAAATGGGACTGGGAGGCATGTATGACTATTCCTGAAAATCAATGGGGGTATCATAAGGATTGGTCATTGAGCTATGTAAAGAACTCTGTAGAGGTATTGGAACGAATTGTACATGCTGTATCTATGGGCGGTAATATGGTCGTGAATTTCGGCCCGCAACCTGATGGTGATTTCCGTCATGAAGAAAAAGAGTTGGCTGAGGCTGTTGGACGTTGGATGAAAAAGAATGGTGAGTGTGTTTATGGTTGTGACTATGCTGGCTTAGAAAAACAAGATTGGGGGTACTATACCCGTAATGGAAATGATATCTATATGGTTGTATTTAATCTGCCTTTCTCAAAATGGTTAACAGTGAAGACACCAAAAGAATTAAAGCCGGTAGAGGCTGTTACACTAGATGGGCAGAAGGTGGAAGTGGTGGAAACTACAAATAATGAATATAATGTTAAAGTACCAGAGAAGATAATAGGTGATCCATTCGTCATTAAATTAAAAGTAGAAATAGTAAATGGCTCTGTGGATAAATATAAGGCTGCTTTGACTTAATCATAGAAAGAAAAACTATGAAACATTTTTGGATGTGTGCCTGTCTGTTGTTTTCAACCCTCACAGTCTGGGGACAGACGAATTTCAGGAAATCGGAAATAAAGGAAGTTATGAAGCGTGTGGCCGACTGGCAAATTGCTAATCCGGACAAACGCCATGAGCATGGTGACCTGGACTGGACTAATGCGGCGTTGTACATGGGAATGATAGACTGGGCAGAACTGGCAGAAAAGGAGGATGGTAACCGGGCATATTATGACTGGCTTCTGAAAATCGGAAGACGCAATCATTTTCAGATGGGGAAATGGATGTACCATGCCGATTTTATAGCTGTAGGTCAGCCTTTTATTGATTTGTATCAGAAGTATAAGGAACAGAAGATGATTACACCTGTAATGGCACGAGCCAACTGGGTGGTAGAGAATATGCCAATGGCTTCCATGCAGTTGGATTATGGCAAGATGGAAACTTTGACTCGCTGGTCATGGTGTGATGCGCTGTTTATGGCGCCTCCTGTATATGCCAAACTTTACGGGCAGACTTTAGACAGAAAGTACCTTGATTTTATGAATCGGGAATACAAGGCTACCTACGATTTGCTTTTTGACAAAGAAGAAAATCTCTTTTATCGTGACACTCGCTATATAGGTAAACAGGAAGCAAATGGGAAGAAGGTATTCTGGGGCCGTGGAAACGGATGGGTACTTGGCGGGCTGGCTGAAATTCTGAAAGCATTGCCTGCAGATGAGCCTTCCCGGAAATTTTATCAGGAATTATTTGTGACACTGGCTACGAGAGTAGCCGAATTGCAGAGTGCTGACGGTTACTGGCATGCCAGTCTGTTGGATCCGGCATCTTATCCTTCACCGGAAACCAGTGCGACAGGATTCATCGTATATGCACTTGCTTATGGGGTAAACCAGCATTTGCTGGACAGAGATGCTTTTTTGCCGGTTTTGGAAAGGGGCTGGAAAGCTTTGACTGATGCGGTAGAAAAGAATGGGAAGTTGGGATATGTACAGCCTATTGGCGCCGACCCCAGGAAAGTGACTCGCGACATGACGGAAGTGTATGGCGTGGGAGCTTTCCTGATGGCCGGATGTGAATTGTATAAAATGTCAGAAAAATGAAACTACATAAGATTATAGGAGCGTGCCTGTTGTCTGGTCTGTGTGCGACAGGCGCTTTTTCAAGAGAGGTAATCAGCTTTAATGATGGCTGGTTGTTTAAAAAAGGGCCGTTTGCAACAGACGTGATGAAGGCAGCTGCCCAGTGGGAGAGTAAATGGACAGAGGTGACCATCCCTCATACCTGGAATGCGCAGGATATGCAGGTGAAGACAAACTCTTTTTATGAGGGAGCGGCTTATTATCGTAAGGCTTATGTAATTCCCGAGACCATGAAGGGGAAGCGTTTGTTCTTGCGCTTTGAAGGTGTGGGTACTTGTACGGATGTGTATGTCAACGGTTATCTGGTGGGTACACACAAGGGAGGATATTCCGCCTTTGTCTGTGAGATTGGTGAGCAGGTAAAATATGGAGAAAGCAATGAGATTGTGGTGAAGGCTGACAATACAGCTCGTCCAGATGTCATTCCGGTGAACCACAGTCTTTTTGGAGTATACGGAGGTATCTATCGCCCGGTGTCGTTGGTAGTGACAGAGCCTTGCCATATTGCGGTGGAAGATTATGCTTCTCCGGGAGTTTATGTTACACAGAAAAATGTGTCGAAAAGTGCAGCAGAAGTAAATGTAAAGGTGAAGCTGGACAACGCTTCCTTGCAACCGGAAGCACTGGAACTGGAGAATGCAATCTATGATGCGGAAGGCAAGCTGGTGAAGAAGCATGTACGCAGTTTGGAACTGACCCCGCAAGGAATGCAGTCGTATACGGCTTCTTTCCAATTAAAACGTCCTCATTTGTGGCAGGGACGGAAAGATCCTTATTTATATAAGGTAGTATCCCGTCTGAAGCAGGAGGGACGGGTGATTGATGAAGTGGTACAGCCGTTGGGTATCCGTAAATATGAAATTGTAGCCGGGAAAGGTTTCTTCCTGAATGGAGAGAAATATCCCATGTATGGAGTAACCCGCCATCAGGACTGGTGGGGAAAAGGCAGTGCGTTGACAAATCAGGAACATGACGCGGATTTGGCTATGATTATGGATATTGGAGCTACTACCATTCGCTTGGCACATTATCAGCAGGCAGAGTATATGTATGCCAAATGCGATAGTCTGGGACTGATAGTCTGGGCTGAGATTCCTTTTGTAAATCGGGTGACGGGGCAGGAATGGGATAATGCCCATCAGCAGATGAGAGAATTGGTCCGACAGAATTTTAATCACCCTTCCATTTATATTTGGGGAATTCATAATGAGGTGTATCATCCGCATGGTTACACAGCTGCATTGACCCGTTCGTTGCATGATGTATGTAAGACGGATGATCCGGACCGTTATACAGCAGCTGTAAACGGGTATGGACATGCAGAACATCCGGTGAACCAGAATGCAGATGTTCAAGGAATGAACCGCTACTTTGGCTGGTATGAACGAAAGATACAGGATATTAAGCCTTGGGTGGAAGGTCTGGAAAAAAATTATCCCTGGCAGAAACTGATGTTGACAGAGTATGGGGCGGATGCGAACTTGGAGCATCAAACTGAATACCTAGGAGATGCCTTGAACTGGGGAAAACCTTTTTATCCTGAAACTTTCCAGACAAAAGTGCATGAGTATCAGTGGAGCGTGATTGCCGAACATCCTTACATTATTGCTTCTTACTTGTGGAATATGTTTGATTTTGCTGTGCCTATGTGGGAGCGTGGAGGAGTTCCTGCACGTAACTTGAAGGGAATGGTGACTTTCGACCGTAAGATTAAGAAGGATTCCTATTATTGGTATAAAGCTAATTGGAGTAAGGAACCTGTACTTTATCAGACACAGCGCCGTAATGTGGACAGAGAAAGAAAAGAAACTTCCGTAACTGTGTATTCCAATATTGGAACTCCGGTGGTATACCTGAACGGGAAACCTTTGGAAGGCATCCGTCAAGGATATACAGAGGTACACTATGTATTTGATAAAGTGACGCTGGCTCAAGGAAAAAATATATTGAAGGCTGTAGTCAGCTATCAGGGAAAAGAATATGTAGATGAGATAGAATGGAACTATACTGGTGAAAAGAATAGGGGGACTATTGTGCATGAGAATAAGAAAGAGCATGCAGGATGGTAATAAAAAACGGGGCTTTTAAGGCCCCGTTTTTTTATGTTATTCGCTGATTTCTACCCGGTTTACTTTTTCCAGTAAGAATCGGTTTTGATTCCAGTGAAAAGGTCGGTAGGCATTATTCGTTTTAATCTTGTTTTGCTTAAAGATTAGTCCGTCTACTGACTTGGCGTATAGGATGGGCGCATCGAATGTGTCAAATTCATTGTCTGTAATCTGGATGGCGCCTGGTTTTCCTCCGTGGAAATATTTTACCTGATGCTCCAAATCGGGAATTTCCGGATAAATGGAAATTACGGCGTTGGTAAATTGGAACATATTGGTCAGTGCATTGATGAACCGGTTGTGACGGATGATTACCTCTCGGCAGGCACCGGTTTCATACCAGCCGTTGCAGTCACCACACAACAAAATAGCTGTTCCTGAAGTATGGTCAAACAGGTTGTTTTCTACGATTGTTTTTTTAGGTGTACTGAACAGAGAGCCTCTGGCGCGGTTGTTGCGGATGGTATTACCGGCAAAATAAACCTCTGGTGTCCATGTCAGGTTTTCAATGCCGAAGTCAGTCTGTTCGTTTAAACCTTCAGGAAGTGGCTGACTGAAACGGATGATAAATTCACGGGCGCCGTCTGCTGTCGGTTTATCTGAGGCTGTAATGCGTTCAATACAATTCTTTTCATCCAGCAGTTCCATGGTTTGTGAACGAATGAACTGTACGCTGTCGCCGGGAAATCCCCAATCAAATCCCCATGACTGGTCGTGCATGTAACGTGCTTTGAGGGTGTGGGTATCAATTTGTTGGAGTACTTTCAAGTAGGTTCCATGTATATTGATGGCATCGTCCATCATACCTTCATACAATCCGTTGACAGAGGTGATTTTTCCTTTGCATTGAGAAAAATGGGTTGCATCGGCCTGAGTAGTGAAATAGCGGGAGTCGTTTTCTCCTTTCAAACATACACCAAAACCATCCATCGTGATGTCATCACATAGCTGGGCTAACAGTCCCATGCCTTGTGCATAGTGTACCTTGACATTCTTTATTGTGGTTCGGGTATTATGTGACAGGAAGATACCGGGAGTCGGACGGTCCCATGAGCGCATGGCGACAATAGTCCCTGCCGGAAGTCGTTTGTCTTTCCATTTAGGGGCATGTATCAAATTCTTTCCTACCAGAGAACAACCTTTGGTTGGGCAGCTGATGTCGCTGGTGTTGTATACAATGTGCCGGCTGGCCTTTTCAAAAGCGATACCCGACATCGGGCGAAGTTTCCAACCTTCTCCCTTTGTTTCGAAAACAGAGTCTTTTGTCAGGTGGTATTCTACCCATGGAGCAGGTTGAAAGGTAATTCCTTTTTCTCCTTCATTTTTTATAATTTCCACTTGAGCTATGTGTGGGTTAGCAAAATCAATGCTGAAATTTTGCAACGTGCAGTCTGTACTTCTAAGCAGAGATATCGGAATCATTTGTCCATGGAAGATAAATTCCGCTCCGTTGCCTTCTATTGTCAGCGATTTCATATCCTCCAGTGCCAGACCTACTTTTTTAGGATTATCCTGGTCGTGGTTGGAGATGTAGTAAGTACGTTCTGCAGCTCCTTCAGGATAGAAATGATAGGTCCCGCTTTGAAAGCATAAGGTTACCGTTTCTCCGTCCTTTACTTCATTCTTAATTTTTGCAAGTGCCTTCTCCATGCGGGCAGACATATTGCTCTTCTTTCCCGGTTGAATACCGAAGCGTGCCATGTCATACACATGTTGTGCGTATAGAGGGAGGCAGAATACGGTAAACAATGCCATGAATTTCAGTCTTATTTTCATAGTGTTACATTTATAAGTGTAAAAGTGATTCGTAGGGCAAAATAAGTGATTTTTCTTTTATCTTGTGGAGAGTTGCCTCTCTTTTTGGTATGGAGATCAAAAACCTGTCAGAAATAAAAATCCCCGCCTTGCTTGTTGAACAAAGCGGGGATCCTGTTTCAGTTATACAGTGAAATTATTTTTCAATGTCTACCAGTTCTACTTCAAAAATCAAAGTAGAGAAAGGTTTGATTTTACCAGCTTCCTGTGCACCGTATCCCAGTTCCTGAGGAATATACAATTCCCATTTAGAACCTACCGGCATCATCTTCAGGGCTTCAGTCCATCCCGGAATTACACGATTAACGGCCAATGTGATAGGCTCTTTAGAAGAGTCGAATTCAGTACCGTCAATCATTGTACCTTTGTAGTTTACTTTTACACGTGAAGTGTCAGCAGGCAAAGCTCCTGTACCCTTAGTGATGATTTTGTACTGCAAACCGCTGGCAGTTGTCTGAATACCTTCTTTGCTCTTGTTGTTAGCCAGGAATTCTTCGTTCTGTTTCTTGTAGTCTGCATATTTAGCTTCCAATGCTTTTGACTTGATCAATTCTGCTTTCAGACGTACATAAGCACTTGCAGAGTCAGTTGTTACGATGCTCTGTTTCTTTACAGCAGCGATGAATCCAGCCAGGAAGTTATCTTTGTTCAAAGCCTGAGTAGAATCCTGTCCAAAGATCTGACGGTTGTTGTAGTCGAACATGTCACCGCTTACCTGCTGGCCAATCTGCATACCTGCCAGATAAGCTTTCTGCTTAGCGTCAGTTTCCTTGCAGCCTTGTTCCAGACCTTTGATGAAGTCTGCTACGTATGCTGAATCTACTCCCAGACGACCCTGTACATATTCCATCAATCCCTGAGTGTTTGTTACACCCATCATATAAGACAAAGAGTCTACATCGCTTTTCAGGTTTGCTTTCGGTCCCTGTGCTGTACATGATGCCAGGCTGGCTGCAGCGGCAAGCATCATAAAGAATGTACCTTTTTTCATTTGCTTTATGTTTTATAATACTTCAATTAATTCTACTTCGAAAATCAATGTGCTGTGCGGCGGAATCATTTCGCCTGCACCTTGTGCACCGTATGCCAGATCTGACGGAATGTAGAGTTTCCATTTGGCACCTTCTGACATCAGCTGCAGTGCTTCCACCCATCCTTTGATTACCTGGTTCACACCGAACACAGCAGGCTCACCACGTTTGATAGAGCTGTCGAACAATGTACCGTCAATCAGTGTACCTTCATAGTGGCAACGTACGCGGTCGGTTGCTTTCGGTTTTTTACCGTTCCCTTCAGTGATTACTTCGTACTGCAATCCGCTTGGCAAGGTTACGATGTTCGGGTTTTTCTTGTTTTCTTCCAGGAAAGCCTTTCCCTTTTCTATGTTTTCTGCGTTCATTTTCTCTTCTAATTCAGTGAAATATTTGTTGACGATTTCACGTGCTTCATTGTGAGAAATTGCAGTTTGGTTTCCTTCCAATACGTCTTTGATAGCCTGTGCAAAGTCATTTACATCAATTGAACGAGCACCCATGCTCAATAGATTTTGGCCAATCCCCAGACCAATGGCGTAGCTAAATTTATCCATAAACAGATTTTGTATTAATAAATGATTAACGGGGAGCAAAGGTATCTTTTTTCTGTGAATGTGAGGAATTTTGATTGATAAAATTTCTTATTTTTGGACGATGAAACTTTTTAATGATAATGTATCTAAAATCAGGAGGATAAGAAGATGAAAAATCTGGTAGTATTGACAGGAGCCGGCATGAGTGCGGAAAGTGGAATCAGTACGTTTCGCGATGCAGGAGGGCTTTGGGACCAGTATCCGGTGGAGCAGGTGGCTACCCCTGAAGGATATGCTGCCAATCCGAAGTTAGTGATTAATTTTTACAATGAACGCAGAAAGCAACTGCTTGAGGTGAAGCCGAACAGGGGGCATGAACTTTTAGCAGAGTTGGAGAAATATTTTCATGTGACTGTGATTACCCAGAATGTGGATAATCTGCACGAACGTGCAGGGAGTACAGAGGTAATTCATCTGCATGGGGAACTTACGAAAGTGACTTCCAGCTTTCAGCCCAATAATCCGCGTTTTATAAAAGAGCTTAAACCGGAGGAATATGAGGTGCGGATGGGAGACAAGGCACCCGATGGCTCGCAGTTCCGGCCTTTTATTGTCTGGTTTGGAGAGGCTGTGCCGATGATTGAAACTGCTATTGATTATGTGGATAAAGCAGATATTTTTGTGATAATTGGTACTTCGCTGAATGTCTATCCCGCTGCCGGTTTGCTGAACTATGTACATTCCGGGGTACCAGTCTATCTGATAGACCCTAAGGAAGTGCGCATTGCTTCAGGACGTGCGGTACATGTGATTCAGAAAGGGGCTTCCGAAGGAATGGAAGAATTAAAAAAAATGTTATTGGAAATACGAGATTAAACAAATTCTTTCTATATTTGTTATCATTTTAAACTGAGAATAGATACTAATTATTGTTTTAATAAACTGACTGATTATGAAAAAGTACATTTGCACAGTATGTGATTGGGTTTACGATCCGGAAGTAGGGGATCCAGAAGGTGGAATTGCTCCGGGTACAGCTTTTGAAGATATTCCTGAAGACTGGGTTTGCCCGGTTTGCGGAGTTGGAAAAGAAGATTTCCAGGTAGTAGAAGATTAATAAACTTTTCTTGATAAGGACGGCCTTCTAAAAAGTATGCCATATACTTTTAGAAGGCCGTTTTCGTATCTTTATTCTTGTAGAATAATTCCCATTTTTTTCATCAGGAAACAGGCGTTCATGTTTTGAGCCACTCCTTCGCGCAGTTTATAGGAGAAGGTCAGTTCATTCTCCTTTATATCGGCTTCGAAACAGTAATTCCGTATTTCTTCAGGGAACTGTTTGATGAGGCTTCCTAACAGAAGGTCGTGTGTGGCTATAATGCCGTTGGCCTTCAGCTGCATAAACTGACGGATCAAATCAAAAGATCCTTTTTGTTTGTCCATGGAGTTGGTCCCTTTTAATATTTCATCCAGAATAATAAATAGCTGCTGTCCTTGATTTAGCAGGTCGATAATGCGTTTCAACCGTTTCAGTTCGGCAAAGAAGTATGATTCATTATCGGAAAGTGAGTCAGAGGTGCGCAGGCTGGTAATGAGCTGATTCGGGTAAAGCTTGAGCCTTTCGCAGCATACGGGGGCTCCAATACAGGCCAGCAGGTAATTCACGCCGATAGTTCTCAGGTAAGTGCTTTTTCCGGCCATATTGGCTCCGGTAATAATCAGGAAAAACGGACGCGACGGAATGGTGGCATCGTTTTTCACGCATTGTGAAGCTGGCATAAGGGGATGCCCCATTTGTGTGGCCAGAAAGCAGAAAGGCTTTTCTGTCAGTTCCGGGTTGGTGTATTGCGGATGATTGTAGGCAAAGGTACCCAGTGAACATAGGGCATCCAGTTCGCCCACAGTTTCCAGCCATTCGCTGATATGCTGTCCGTAGCGTACTTTCCATCGTTCTATGCGGACGATTTCCTGAAGCTGGAAAAAGATGCTTCCTTCCAATAACACATAAAGAAACTGGTTGTTGCGTAAATCCAGCCGGTCAAGTTCTTTGGATAATTGTTGCAAAGCCTGTATAGGTGACTGGCCGTTCAGGTTGAACCGTTCCATCAGTTCCTGCATGCCAGCTGACTTCCAGTTTTCTGCTTTTGCCAGAGCGATGAGTCGGGCATATCCGTTCAGGCTTTTCAACTGTTTTCCGTAGGTTTCCTGTATATAGGTGGCCCGTTTGATAATTCCAAAGCTAAGAACCAGGAAGATACCGAATGAAAGTCCCAACCAGGAAAATGAAGTCCATCCTGCCAGTGAAGTTATCAACAGGAGGCTGTTAATAACTGGTACTCCCCAGATAAAGGCTTTCACCCATCCGGCGTGCAGGTATTGTGCAGGACTCTGACTCCATGCCTGTATTTTTTCGCCATCGGATGACTGACCGTGGTGTACCAGTCCTGCCACGCGGAACTGTTCGCGGAACAAGGTATGTTCGCTTATTTCCCGTACCATTTCCTGCCGTTTTTCGATGGAAGTTTTTTCGTGCAGATGGTTTTGCAGCCATTTTGCCAGACGGTTTTTTCCGAAAAAAGTACAAGTACGGTTGATTGATTGGAACAGGGAGCGTCGTCCGAATATATCCAGGTCGAATGAATAAGGATGCTCTGGGTTGACGTATTCTTTCCCGTCCTCAAAAGAACTGTAATCACCGGAAAGGGCTTGCAGCTCTTCTTGTATAATACGTGCCTGTGTTTCTAGCCATTCTTTGCGGATAAAAAAACGGTTGTGTATTTTTACCAAAATAAAGAGCGGAAGGAAGGTAAGACAGATACAGATAATTAGCAGAGTGGTTTGATTAAAGAAAAAGTAAAGTCCTGCTATTCCTGCTATGAACAAAGCAAGGCGTAGCATGCTGATGCGGAAGATTTGCTTCTTTACCTGTTGCAATTGTCCTTCAGTGAGGGACAGTCTTTCTGTGTAGTGATTTTCTGGGTTCATGTTATTGTGTTTGTGTTAGTTGCGCAAAGGAACGAAAAACTCTAGATACATGATTGAAAAAACTGTTAAAAGAAGAAATCCATTTGTATAATTCATGAATAAATCCCTTCTTTGCAATGAAATCAAGAATATTTCTTATTGAAGTGTGCGCGGTAACGCGTTTTCTTTTTCAGTAAATGCGTGTCCGCACACACATATTCTTTCGAAGTGGTATGCAGAAAAATAAAAACATACGTCTTACTGACATTGCCCGCTTGGCGAATGTGTCGGTTGGTACGGTGGACAGAGTGATTCATAACCGTGGACGCGTATCGGAAGAAAACATCCGGCGCGTGAAGGAAATCATGGAGCAGGTAGGGTATAGGCCTAACCTGATAGCGCGTTCGTTGGCGGTGAAGAAGCCGTGTCATCTGGTGGCACTGATTCCGGATTTCCGTCCGGGAGATTACTGGAGTGCGATGGAATATGGCATTCGTCGGGCAGAAGAGGAGTGGGAAAGCTATGGAGTGAAGGTTTCCGTGCTGACTTTTGACCAGTACAGCAAGGTCAGCTTTGAGCAGGCTGTTTCACGTTTGCAGGAGATGACTGAAACGGTGGACGGAGTCATTGTCGGTACGCTTTTCAAGGAGGCTGTTATCCAGCTTTCCGAACATCTGGATGCGCGTGAGATTCCTTATGTGTATGTCGACTCGGATATAGAAGAGCAGGGCCGTCTGGCTTATTATGGCACGGATTCTGTGGCCGGGGGAGAGATTGGAGCCCGTATGCTATTGGCTTCCATGGCCTTTCAGGGAGATATTCTGGTCGCTCATATTCAGCATGACAAAGGCAGTATGTCCACCCAAGGGCAGAAACGCTATTCCGGTTTCCTGCAATACCTGAAACAACAGGGCTATGAGGTGAATCTGGTGGAGGTAGAATTATGGATAGGCGATGAGGCTCACAACGAGCAGGTGCTGGATGAGACTTTCCGAAATCATCCGGGCATTCGTGGAGCGGTTACGTTCAATTCTTCCTGCTATATTTTGGGGGATTATCTGGAAAAGCGGCAGAAGCACGAGATTCGGCTGGTAGGCTATGATTTGATTGACCCGAATGTGCGGTTACTGAACGAGGGATATGTGCAGGCACTGATTGCACAGCGTCCGGAGCTCCAGGGCTATAATGGAGTGAAGGCTTTGAGCCGGCTGTTGCTGTTCGATGAAAAACCACAGGTGGTGAATCTGCTGCCAATAGACATTCTGTTGAAAGAGAATTATCAATTTTATAATAGAGTATCCAATTTATTGCAAATCTGATTATTATGGCAAACGAATTATTTAACGTGGCCGGCAAGGTAGTTGTAATGACTGGGGGAGCCGGTGTGTTGGGAAAAGGTATTTCCAAGTATTTGGCTGCACAAGGTGCAAAAATGGTCGTACTCGACCGCAGTGAAGAAGCTGGTAAAGCACTGGTAGATGAGATTGTAGCTCAGGGGCATGAAGCTACCTTCCTCTATACAGACGTAATGAACAAGGAAGTGCTGGAACAGAACAAGAAAGACATTCTGGAAAAGTACGGACGCATTGACGTCTTGTTGAATGCTGCTGGTGGAAATATGGCTGGTGCAACCATTGCACCGGACAAGACTTTCTTCGACTTGCAGGTAGATGCTTTTAAAAAAGTAGTCGATTTGAATCTTTTCGGAACTGTATTGCCTACGATGGTCTTTGCCGATGTAATGGTGAAACAGAAAAAAGGTTCTATCGTAAACTTCTGCTCTGAATCTGCTTTACGTCCGTTGACACGTGTAGTAGGTTACGGTGCAGCAAAAGCAGCCATTGCCAACTTTACAAAATACATGGCAGGCGAATTGGCTATCAAGTTTGGTGATGGCTTGCGTGTGAATGCCATTGCTCCGGGTTTCTTCCTGACCGAGCAGAACCGTACGTTGCTGACTAATCCGGATGGCTCACTGACCGACCGTTCCAGAACTATTCTGGCTCACACTCCGTTCGGTCGTTTTGGTGAACCGGAAGACTTGTATGGTACCATTCACTACCTGATCAGTGACGCTTCTAACTTTGTGACAGGTACGGTAGCTGTCATCGACGGTGGATTTGATGCCTTCTCTATTTAATTGAAGTATGAACCTTTAAAAAGAAACGTTATGTATTTATGTGAACAAACCTGGCGCTGGTACGGCCCGAACGATCCGGTGTCTTTGTGGGACATCAAGCAGGCAGGTGCTACGGGTATCGTCAATGCGCTGCACCATATTCCGAACGGCGAAGTCTGGACGGTAGAAGAAATCATGAAACGCAAGCAGATGATTGAAGAAGTGGGCTTGACATGGAGCGTGGTCGAGAGTGTGCCGGTGCATGAACATATCAAGACGCAGACCGGCGATTTCATGAAGTATATCGAGAATTATAAGGAAAGTCTGCGTAATCTGGCCAAATGTGGCATTTACATTGTGACTTACAACTTTATGCCGGTGCTCGACTGGACACGTACGGACTTGGCTTATACCATGCCCGACGGTTCCAAGGCTCTGCGCTTTGAACGTGCGGCGTTTGTGGCTTTCGACTTGTTTATCCTGAAACGTCCGGGAGCTGAAAAGGATTACTCGGAAGAAGAAAAGGCCAAGGCAAAAGCACGCTACGAGCAGATGGACGAAGAAGAAATTCATCGCCTGACCCGTAACATGATTGCCGGACTGCCGGGCTCGGAAGAAAGCTTTACGCTGGAGCAGTTCCAGCATGAACTGGACCGTTACAAGGATATTGACGCAGAACAGTTGCGTGCCAACCTGATTTTCTTCCTGAAAGAAATCTGTCCGGTGGCCGATGAAGTGGGTGTCAAACTGGTGATTCATCCGGATGATCCGCCTCAGTCAATTTTGGGCTTGCCGCGTATCATGAGTACGGAAGAAGATTTCCGCAAGCTGGTGGAAGCCGTACCTAATGAATCCAACGGTTTGTGTCTTTGCACTGGTTCACTGGGGGTCAGTGCCAAGAACGACTTGGCCGGCATGATGGAACGTTGGGGCGACCGCATCAACTTCGTACACCTGCGCAGCACACAGCGCGATGCAGAAGGCAACTTCCATGAAGCGAATCACCTGGAGGGTGACGTAGACATGTATCATGTGATGAAGAACTTCCTGCTCATGCAGCAGCGCCGCAAGGTGTCTATTCCGATGCGTCCGGACCATGGTCATCAGATGATTGACGACTTGAAGAAGAAGACCAATCCAGGCTATTCTTGTCTGGGCCGTCTGAGAGGGCTGGCTGAGCTGAGAGGGCTGGAAATGGGTATTGCCAAGTCTATGGAAGAGCAAAATTAAGGAAGTGTATAGCGCATATTCGATAAGCTGAAATTGTCGAAGTGAAGAAATGGTTCATGAAGGAAGTTTTTTTCTGTTCATGGACTATTTTATTTTGTGCCTTTTATTCGTATTTTTATCGCCGGAAATAACAATTTATGGCATCATGAAAAGATTTTGTTTATTCTGTCTGTGCCTGCTTGGCTTCTCTGTGTGGGGTGCATCGGATCAGGTAGTGGAAAAGGTACTTGATATTTTCGAAGCAGACAGTCTGCCCGGTTCAAACGTGGCGGTAACGGCGGACTCAGATTCGGTTCACTTGTCGACTGTGAAAAAGGAACTGGCGGCTGCCCGGTTGAATGAAGCCAATCTCCGGATGGAGATTGAGCAGATGAAGTTGGCTGCATATACTGCCGATTCGGTGAAACTGGCCAGTCAGAGACGGCGTATTGACTTCTTGCGTCATGAAACACGGGGTGTTCCGGTTGTGGTAGATGGGGATACGCTGTTTTATTTTTATGCCAAGCGAGGAGGAGACATACTCCCCAGCAGCGTGCAGAGAACGTGGCGAATGATATTACGGCCTTGGGCAAACGCTTTAACCTGAAACCTGATTCTGTATACATTGAGACCAGTGACATCGTGACGGATGTGATGTATGATAATAAAGTTCTTGTTTCCTTTACAGACCAGGACGGCTTGTGGGAAAGCTGTACACGCGACCAGCTGGCCGCGAAGAATCGGTTGGTCATTATCGAAAAATTGAAAGTGATGAAGGAGGAACATGGACTGATTATCCATTCGGAGGTAAGCATCGGTTATGACGTGCCGTGGCGAGTGGTCAACAAACTTCTGATTGAAGCGGCCTTGAATACTCCCGGAGTGGTGGACGATCCGCGTCCGTTTGTACTTTCCACCTCGCTCAGCGACTGGTATCCGGTGTATCAGGTGAATGCGTATATCAAGGATGCAGACCGGCTGGCTGATATTTATTCGGCATTGCATCAGAACATTCAAGATCGCTTCAACGAAGAGGGCGTGGAAATTATGTCACCGCATTACATGGCTGTACGCGATGGAAATGCATCTACCATACCTCCAAAGGAAGGTGCGGACAAGGAGGGATAATAATTCTGCATACATTTTCTATTTTACGATAAGGGCTGGAGTTTTGGGATAAACTTCGGCCCGTTTTTTATGTTTCCCAAGGCAAAAACGTAGGTTTCTGGGGGCGGAACCGTATGTTTCCGCAGGTGGAAACGTAAGGCTCCGGCGTGGAAAACGTAGAAAGTGAAAATAGACTGTGATCTCTTTTCTGAGGCGTTTCTCTCTTGATGGAAAGCTATTCGTGTGATAAGAGACGATGGTAACGTAAGGGGATAAAAAGAACGCCCCGGCTTTGGAAACCGAGGCGTTACAGTGAGTCAGATATGTTATACTGATTTATTCGTGTGCGATATAGCCTTTCACCGGAGTCATGATGAACGTAAATTCATAATCTCCGTAAGGAAGCATGTACTTGTCTTCCGGCAGGGCACCCCAGCTGTTGACACAACCTAAGCCCATCTGTGCCTTGTCAATCAACAGGTTGGTCAGGTCGGCTTCTTCTACTTCGAACGAGTGGCTCTGTTTCTTTTCAGTACCGTCGTCCAGTGAAGCGATGGTGTAGTGGAGAGCAGAAGCAGAGAACGGTGCTTCAGCTACGAACATCAGTCCGTTTCCAGCCATGTTCACCTGTTTCCACCAGCGGATATCAGTCTTGTTGCCGTTTTCCTGCGGACGGATGTACGGATAGAACTGGTCGCTTACATTCTGGTTGTAGATACCTAAGTCAGTGCAATGGTTACGGTCGCTGTAGTTTTCTATCGGACCACGTCCGTAGTAAGAAATCTTCTCAAATGACTTCGGCATTACCATCTGCATACCGAAACGGAACATCGGTGAAACCTTGGCATTCTTGTCGGCTACCATCTTCTGTGTCACCTTCACTGCTCCCTGGTTGTTGATCTGGTAAGTGAGATATAACTTGGCAGATACTTCCTTGAGGTCGTAAGTAGAGTTTACGATGGCCTGTCCGTTTTCTACCTTGTAGTTGAAGTCAGTCAGTTTGATGCCCGGGTTCTTCCATGCAGCATATTTGTTCTGCAGACCAGCACCGAAGTCGTTGTCGGTCGGGGCACGCCAGAAGTTCGGTGTCAGTGCTTCGCCTTCTTTCAACATGCTTACTCCGTTTACATCGTATCTGTCAAGATAACCGTTGCGTTTGCTGAATTCCAGATAGAATCCGTCGCCTTCTACAGTGATGTAGTCCGGATAGTTCGGGTTGATTTGCGGTTCAACTACCTGCTGGTTGGTTTCAGCTACGTTCTTCAGTTCCATAGCCGGTGCTTTGTACGGATTCAGCACAAGCTGGTCTTTAGCTACTACGAAACCGGCCGGAATCAAACCTTCACGGTTCTTCTGGATGTATTTCACGTTGAGCAGCCATTCACCGCACTGGCAGGTCTTGCCCAGATCAAGTTTCACGCTGGCAGTCTGATGAGGTGCCACATTCAGGTTTTCAATGCGTCCGCTGCGGATAGCCTTACCATCTTTCAGTACTTCCCATTCCAGTGCGTATGCAGACAAGTCACGGAAGAAGTTTTCGTTGTATACCTTGATTTCTCCCTTTGCCAAATCGCCTGGAGTTGTCCAGATATTCTGATAGAAGTACTGTACTTCGTACGCATGCGGATTCGGTTTGCGGTCAGGGCTGATAAGTCCGTTGTTACAGAAGTTCTTGTCGCCAGAATCATCCATGCGGTTGAAGTCGCCAGCATAAGCATAAATCATCTTGCCGTTCTTGCCTGTCCAGCGGATAGACTGGTCTACGAAGTCCCAGATGAATCCACCCTGATATTTCGGATACTTACGAATCAAGTCCCAGTATTCTTTGAATCCACCTTGTGAGTTACCCATGGCGTGTGCATATTCACACTGAATCAGCGGTTTCTGGTATTTGTCGTCCTTGCTGTATTCTTCGCACCATTTGTAGTTGGCATACATCGGGCAGTAGATATCAGTCTTGCCTTCGATGCGGGCTTGTTCGTACTGTACGGCACGACTGGGGTCTTCTGCCTTGATCCAGTCGTAAGCAGCTTCGAAGTTCGGACCGTATCCGGCCTCGTTACCCAATGACCAGAAGATGATGCTCGGATGGTTGAAACCACGCTGTACGTTGCGCTGGTTGCGTTCCATGTGTGCCTTCTTGTAAGTCGGTTCCTTGGCCAGTGTCTTGTCGCCGTATCCCATTCCGTGAGATTCGATGTTGGCTTCGGCCACTACATAAATACCGTATTTGTCGCAGAGTTCGTACCAGAAGTTGTCGTCCGGATAGTGACAGGTTCTTACGGCATTGATGTTGAACTGCTTCATAATCTGGATATCCTGAATCATACGTTCGCGTGACACTACGTAGCCGCCGTCCGGATCCATTTCATGACGGTCGGCTCCTTTGAAGAGGACCGGCTGGCCGTTGACCAGAATCTGGGCGTTCTTGAGCTCAATCTTACGGAAGCCGACTTTCACGGGGATGACTTCTCTGGCCCGTCCACCATCTTTCAGCGTAGCACGCAGCGTGTATAAGTAAGGAGTTTCCGCTGTCCATTTCTTTGGATTTTCCAGCTGGAGCGTAGTTGAAACATTGCCGGAACCTTTTACTTCGGTAGAAGCTACTGTCTGGTTATTGGCATCCAGCAGCTCCAGGCTCACATTTCCACTTCCTTTCAGATTCAGGTTGATGGCTAGTGAGCCATTTTTGTATTCACTGTCCAGGTCGGGAGTCACGCGGATGTCATCGATACGTTTCTTGTTGCGGGTATAGAGATAGCAGTCGCGTGCCACTCCGGTATAGCGGAAGAAGTCCTGGTCTTCCAGATATGAACCGTCGCACCAGCGGAACACCTGGAAAGCAATCAGGTTTTTCTGTCCCGGTTTCAGGTACGGAGTCAGGTTGAATTCAGCTTCCAGCTTGCTGTCTTCGCTGTAGCCTACGAACTTACCGTTTACCCACAGGTACATGTTCGAGCTGACTGCTCCAAAATGAGCGATGATGTCTTTGCCTTTCCAGTCGGCCGGAACCATGATTTCACGGCGGTAAGAACCTACGTGGTTTTCTTCAGTCGGTACGTAAGGAGGATTGTTTTCGAAACGGCTGCGCCATCCATAACCTACGTTGATGTAGATAGGGTCGCCGTATCCGTGAGTTTCCCATACTCCTGGCACCTGAAGGTTGTCCCAACCTTTATCGTTGAAGCCGGTTTTCCAGAAATCTGTGGGGCGTGCATCTGCATTCCGCACCCAGAAGAATTTCCAGGTTCCGTTCAGGCTCATAAAGTTCTTGGAGTCTTCCTTGACTGCCTTGGCAGCCATTTCTGCATTTTCGTACGCAAAGAAGTTTGCGTGCATCGGTGCCCGGTTGATGGCATTTATTTCCGGGTCCTGCCATTCTTTAAATGTCTGTGCATTGCCCGAAAGCACACAGGCACCTAAGAGTCCTAACACTAATTGTTTTTTCATGGATTAATGATTATAATAAAAAATGATAACTATGTGTCTTTATTCACTCACCCACGCGGGGTTATGAGGGTGTGTCACCCTCGGATTGTAATACATCTCCGTAGAGTCGGGGATACGAATCTGGTATTCTTTTCCGCCGTGATTGGGAAGAGAACTTCCTCTAAGCCAGGGATTCATGCTCTTGAGCAAACTATAGTTGATGCCCTGGCCTTTGGCAAAGCGTGCCAGGTCGTCAATATCTTCTGTCACTTTTATGGTACGATAAGGAATAGGAGGATACAGGTCGCTGGCTCTCAGGTGAAAACCGAAACGGGCTGGCTCAGTAAGCAGAAGCTTGGCTGCCAGTATCCGGTATACATAGCGGGAGGTTTCTTCCACTAAATAAAGGTCGAGTGCATTGTCTGTGTACTGTTTCTCCTGCTGCTGGCTGATTCTTCCTTGTCCGGCATTGTAGGACGCAGCTACGGTTTCCCAGTTACCGAATTTACGGTAAGCCTGTTTCAGGTACTTGCAGGCGGCTACGGTAGATTTCTCCACATGATAACGTTCGTCCACATGATGATTGACCTCCAGACCGAACTCACGGGCGGTACCGCTCATGAACTGCCACAATCCGGCGGCTCCGGCTCCCGACCGTGCCAGTGGGTTCACATTGCTTTCGATGACCATCAGGTACTTGAAGTCATCGGGTACACCTTGTTCCTTTAAGATTGATTCAATGATGGGGAAATAGCGGTTGGCTCTTTTAATGATTTGCAGGGAAGTGCTGTGCATGTAAGTAAATGCCATCAGTTCCCGGTCCATTCGTTCGCGTCGGTCATAGCGTGTCAGGTCTATTTCCGTATCACAAAAACTGATACTTTTAGGAACTTCGATACAGCTGTAAGCAGGAGATGAGTTTGTTTCGGTCTGCGCGGTGCAGGAGGTGGAAAATCCGGGTAACAAGAAACCGGTTACAAATAAAGCGGTTGTTAATGATAAGGTATATAAGCGTTTTGTCAATTTCATATTCAAGGTCTTCTTGTAACTATTGGTTTCTTGTGAATCTGTGGCAAAAATAAAGACTTATTCATATAAGCCAGAGGCATAAATTAGGCAAAAGTCAAGTAAAAATCGTTCAAAATAAGTCTGAACCTACTTAATTCCCCGTTTGGCTATGTACATGCCTTTTCTGTTTTGAGCCTTTAGGACACAAAAAATCAACAGCTCTTTGTTTAAAAATCGCTCTAAAATACGAAATAAACTTTGGGAAAACGCTACCTTTTTAATTTATTTCACAAAATCACATTCCCCATAAAAGATTATTCTTCCATGTGGAAACTTTTCAGGATTGTTTCTGGCGTTTTGTCATTTTCCTGACGGTATACAATGGAAACATAGAAGCCGCAGCTTCCGTCTTTTGCTAGCAGGTAACTGTAAACGCATTTTTCTTCTTCACAGTTTCCTTTGAGCTGCACACCATGGAACTGGGGCAGCTCAAAAGATTGTACGCTGCTTTGCGATGTCACTTCATCGTCTGTGGCAATAGCCTTTAATTCCTGTCCTAATTCTTCTTTTTTCAGACCTTCTCCCTCTAAAAGCTGGATGGTGAGGTAATAGGTATCGTTCCCGGCAATGTATCCTTCGGAAGAATCATCTTCTACTACTAAGTCGGCTGGAGCCTGGAAAGAAACTCCATACGAACTCCATGTGGTTGTTTTCAGGTTTTGTGCAAACGCGGGAAGGACTACTGAAAAAAATGCAATTAGGGTTAAGAATAAATGTTTCATACTTTTCGTTCGGCTACTACTTTTCGTGCATATACTTCTTCTTCCTTATTAACCAGCACGCATACGGAACCTCCTCCATAGGAAGAAGTTACGGCAGACAATGGCGTTTCATCTTTTAGCATGGCATCCACACCGGCAGACTTCAATAAGCCTTTTATCAATTCAGCTTCCCAGAGATCTCCTCTGAAAACTTCAATCAATGAATCGTAATTTTTCGCTTCCATAGTCACATGTTTTAAGGGTTAATAAATCAGAAGTTTTCTCTCTCTCTTATTTATTTCAAAGATAAGAAACTTTCGGGAATAAATATTCAGTTTGGGAATATATTTCTTATGAAATGGCAGATTATTTTGACGTTTGTGCTTTGAAACTTTGTTTGAAATTGTATTTTTGCGATAATTTGCAATCTGAATAAAACAATTATGAATCTGAATGAAACTTTTAAGGCGGTTCGAGCAGCATCTCGTAAGTTGGCGATGATGGATGCACAGACCATTAATACAGTGTTATGTGCCGTAGCCGACAAGATAGAAGAAAAAACGGATGTGCTGCTGAAAGCCAATCAGGAAGACTTGCTGCGAATGGAAACGTCCAATCCGAAATACGACCGCTTGAAGCTGACGCAGGAACGTTTGGAAGGAATAGCAGCCGATATGCGTCAGGTGGCTTCTTTGCCTTCACCGTTAGGAATAGTGAGAGAAGCTTATACGGTACCCAGCGGACTTCGTTTACAGAAGGTGAGCGTGCCGTTTGGGGTGATAGGAGTAATCTATGAGGCACGTCCGAATGTCAGTTTTGATGTGTTTTCCTTGTGCCTGAAGAGTGGAAATGCGTCTATTCTGAAGGGAGGAAGTGATGCTGATGCCTCCAACCGTGCCATTGTGCAGCTGATTCATGAGGTATTGGAGGAGTTTGGTATCGATTCGCACGTCGTGGAATTGTTGCCTTCTACTCGCGAGGCGACAGAAGCGCTTCTGCATGCAGAAGGTTGGGTGGATTTAATTATTCCTCGTGGCAGCAGTAACCTGATTCAGTATGTACGTCATGAAGCGACTGTACCGGTTATTGAGACGGGAGCCGGAATCTGTCATACGTATTTCGACAAGGCGGGTGATTTAACCAAAGGAACTGCCATTGTCAATAATGCCAAGACGCGCAGGGTGAGTGTCTGCAATGCTATGGACTGTCTGCTGTTGCATCGGGCACGTTTGGCAGATTTGCCGGCATTGTGTGCTCCTTTGGCGGAAAGCCGGGTAATTCTATATGCAGATGAACCGGCTTATCAGGCTTTGGAAGGAAACTATCCGGCAGAATTGTTGCAGCCTGCTACTTTGGAAAGTTATGGCACCGAGTTCTTAGACTATAAGATGGCCATCAAAACGGTGAATGATGTAGTAGAAGCTGTAACGCATATTTATACATACGGTTCCGGGCATAGTGAGTGTATCGTGACAGAGGATAAAGAGGCGGCTGCTTTCTTTACCCGGGCAGTGGATGCCGCCTGTGTCTATGTCAATGCGCCGACTTCGTTTACCGATGGGGCTCAGTTTGGTTTGGGAGCAGAAATTGGTATCAGTACCCAGAAACTGCATGCTCGTGGTCCGATGGGATTAAGGGAGATGACTACCTACAAGTGGATTGTGGAAGGTGACGGACAGGTACGAAAAAAATGAATAAAATAAGTGGTGTATTGTATTTTTATAGTATATTTGCGAGGAAAAATAAATTAATATACAATTTTGCGTATGAGAACTTATACCAATGTATTCGATTTGGGCGATTTGAAGACTGCCCTGGCAGAAGCGTTTGAAATCAAGAACGACCGTTATAAATATGAAGCGTTGGGCAAGCATAAGACTTGTCTGCTTATTTTCTTTAATAATAGTTTACGTACACGCCTGAGCACGCAGAAGGCTGCCCGTAATTTGGGTATGGATGTCATTGTGCTGGATGTGAATCAGGGTGCCTGGAAGCTGGAAACTGAGCGTGGCGTGATTATGGATGGTGACAAGAGTGAGCATCTGCTGGAGGCTATTCCGGTAATGGCTTCTTATTGTGATGTGATTGGTGTACGTTCTTTCGCGCGATTTGAAAGTCGGGAAGATGATTATACGGAAAAGATTCTGAATCAGTTTATTCAGTATTCCGGTAAGCCGGTTTTCTCTATGGAGGCGGCTACAGGACATCCTTTGCAGGCATTTGCCGACTTGATTACGATTGAAGAATACAAGCGCACCGAACGTCCGAAAGTGGTTTTGACATGGGCACCTCATCCGCGTGCGCTTCCGCAGGCTGTACCCAACTCGTTTGCTGATTTCATGAATGAGGCAGATGTGGACTTTGTGATTACTCATCCGCAGGGCTATGAACTTGATTCGAAATTTGTACGTGGAGCAAAAGTTGAGTATGATCAGAAGAAAGCTTTTGAAGGTGCAGACTTTATTTATGCGAAGAACTGGGCTTGCCCGGGTGTAACTTGTCCGGAAGATTACGGAAAGATTCTGAGCAAGGATATGAGTTGGACGGTAGATACCGAACACATGTCGTGGACTAACAATGCGTTCTTTATGCACTGTCTGCCGGTACGTCGTAACATGATTGTAACGGACGATGTGATTGAAGCTCCGACTTCACTGGTGATTCCGGAAGCAGCTAACCGTGAAATTTCTGCTACGGTGGTATTGAAACGTATGCTGCAAAGTTTATAATCAGTAGAGTTTACATAAAAATGCCGTGATATAGAGAGCAGGACTCTTTTATATCACGGCATTCTTGTTGTAAATAAGGAGGTTATTGTTCGATTTCTTTACCCAACTCTTTCCAGTTGTCGAAACCTTTGTCCAGGTTGTACACCTTGAATCCTTTTTTGACTAGTATCTTTGCGGCATTCCGGCTTCGGCGACCGCTTTTGCAATATACAGCAATGGTTTGTTCCGGGTTCAGCAACTCATCGGCATTGGCTGAGAAACTTTCATCCAGTACGTTGATGTTGAGGCTTCCGGGAATATGTCCTTCGCTGTATTCCGCTACGGTTCTTACGTCCACAATCTGTATCTGTTCATTTCCGATAAAACCTTCGAATTCATCAGCAGATACGTTCTTGAAGTCGTCGTTTGATTTCCCTTTGCATGCCACCATGGCTACGGCAAACATGCATATAAAGAACATGAAGTAAATAGTCTTAATCATAGATGTAGTTTTAGTAAGTAAATTCATAGCTTACAAAGCCTTTTTCGTAGGTGTTGATGCGGAGCATGACCTTGTCGCCCTGAGTCAGTTGTCCTTCGTAGGCCCACAGAGGGATGGAGAGGTAGCTTTTGCGGGTGAATGCCTCATAATCTCCGTTCTGGTTGTGGTAGAGTGTCAGATGAAGTGTCCGGCTTCCGTCATTGTTATCTGAGATACCTTCGTCGATGAAGTGGAAAATGTGGCTTTTCTCTTTAGCCATAGTCAACAGAATCAGGTTGATATAGTTTCCAGATTTCCATACACTCTGAATATCCAACGGGTCAGTCTTGGCGGTCGCTTCCGGCAGTTTGTCTACTGTAACCGGTTTCACGGCAATGATGAGCTGGCAGGAATAGAGCAGGGCAGTCGCTTGTCCCTCATCTGCCGATTCTTTCGGTTCATAGATGGACACACTCCTGTAGATAGAGTCAGGAGTCAGTCCGTCCAGCCCTTCCCGATTGAGAATTTGCAGGCTCTCTCCTTTGTCTGTAATCAGTTTCTGTAGTGTACCGCTTTCATCTGTGGCCGCATCAATAAAAGTGGTGATTACATTGGGATAGACATATTCATCTTCTTTGCATGCCCCTAAAAGGAGTATGCAAAGAAGACTGTATAAGATGACGCCGAATTTCTTCATTGTGCGATGGCCTTCAAGTGATTGATAGCCGGATTGGCGTACATGGTCAGGATTCGCTGGCGCAGGAAGTCTTCGTCCTTGTTCGGAAGCTGAATCAAGTCCAGCTTCTTTTGCAGGTAAGCTTCAAAGCGCTTCTTTTCTTCCGGAGTATACTTCCCGGCAAATGTTTCTGTGCCATTCAGCAGGTCGCAAGCTACATAATTGCCCGGATAAAGTCGGTAGTTACGGTGGATATGCTTGTCAATCAGTGTAGATACCTGAGTGAAGACTTCCGTCTTAGGCAATCCTCTGAGCGCTTCCAATTCTTCGTTGATGCAAGGTCCAGTCTGGAAGTGTACGCGTCCCTTGTAACCGAAGATACCTGTTTGCATATTGGTCAGGTCGTCTGCCTGGCTCTTTTTGAATGTCTCCGAGTCTCTCTTCTGCTGCATCTCCTTGGCTTTCAGGAAATCACACGGGTCGTATTCGTATGACAAGGCTACTGGTACGATGTGCAGTTCCTTCAGACGGTCGATGATGTCGCCTTCCCCTCCCATGGCCAGCATCTTCAGTACGCTGTCCTGTGTACGGTCGTTGGAGTCTTTCGCACGGCCTTCACGTTGTGCAATCCACACATTCTCTTGCTTTTGTGTTACGGCAAAATGAATGTACCGTGACATGCGTGCAGATGATTCCAGCATTTGTCGCATGCTCAGGGCACGCTGTACGATGAACGACTTGTTCACTCGCACCAGCTTCTTTATCCACGGATAAATAAGCAGGTTATCTCCGATGGCGATTTCTACGGTAGTAGGGAAACCGTTGTCCAGCAAGCCTACTGAAAGAAATCCCGGGTCGAGCACAATGTCCCGGTGATTGGAAATAAACGTATAGCTCTGGTTCTTGTCAGGAAGCGAAGAAGCATCCATGTCGAAACCGTCACTGTGCTGTTGCATGATGTCGTGCAGCAGCTTGTGGAAAAACGTTTTCTGTACGTCCAGATTGGTCTTGCAGTGGCGCAATTGTGCGGCAATCATTTCCAAAGGAACATTCGGCATCACCGATTGGATGACAGCCTGAAAGTCTTTGTCAGAAAGTAATTCCTCGAATATCTGTGGAAGTTCTTCGGGAGTATACGGACGAATGTCGTCAAATTCTGCAGGTATGTTCATGATGTTGAGTGACTTGTTCTTTCCAAAGATACAAAATTAATTGAAATGGTCTTCAATAATATCGGTCATAACGTCCTTAATATCCAGACCGGCAGCCCGTACCTGTTGCGGAATGAAGCTGGTGGCCGTCATTCCCGGAGTGGTATTGATTTCGAGCATATTGATTTTTTCACCTTCTGTGATGATGTAATCCACGCGCACGATACCTTTGCATCGCAGTATGTCGTAGATGGCAGAGGTCAGTTGCTGTACGCGGCTGGTCAATTCCGGACTGAGACGAGCCGGTGTGATTTCTGTCACTTCGCCTTTGTATTTGGCGTTATAATCGAAGAATTCGTTCTGGCTGACTACTTCCGTGATAGGGAATACCACTTCATTTTTCTTTGTTTTGTAGCATCCGTTGGCCAGTTCGATACCGTCCATGAAAGCTTCAATCATCACATCATCCGACTCCTTGAAAGCAGCTTCCAAAGCCGGCTGAATCTGTTCCTTTGTTTTCACCTTTGTCACACCGAAGCTGGAACCGCTGGCATTGGGCTTGATGAAGCAAGGCAAGCCGATTTTTGCGATGACATCTTCGTCGCTGATACCGTGACGTTTGTTTACCAGCATGGATTCAGCTACCCGTACACCGAAGCCCTTTAGGTACTGGTTTAAGGTGAATTTGCTGAAAGTCAGTGCAGAAACCAGCACGTCGCAGGTAGAATAAGGAATACCTAACAGTTCAAAATATCCCTGCAGGATACCGTTTTCTCCTGGAGTTCCGTGGATGGTAATATAGGCAAAGTCGGGTATGATTTTCTGTCCATGATCCATGAAACTGAAGTCATTCTTATCTACTTGTGCACGGCTGCCGTCGGAAAGAATCGCTTCCCAGCGTGCTTTAGTCAGTTCCACGATATAGAGGGTATATTTGTCCTGATCGATAAAAGAGTAGATACCCTCTGCACTTTTCATGGAGACTCCATGTTCAGATGAGTCTCCTCCTGCTACAATCGCAATTGTACGTTTCATAGTTGTTATTCTCTGTTACTGATATACGTTCTCCATCGTTCCAGCAGGCAGGTCATATCCTCGGGCAGTTCGGAAGTGAAGAACATTTCCTCTCCTGTACGAGGGTGTACAAAGCCCAGTGTCTTGGCATGCAGTGCCTGACGTGGACAGATTTCGAAACAGTTGTTTACAAATTGTTTGTATTTGCTGAAATGAGTTCCTTTTAAGATTTCGTGACCACCGTAACGTTCATCATTGAACAAGGTGTGCCCGATGTGTTTCATGTGTACACGAATCTGATGGGTACGTCCGGTTTCGAGTACGCACTTTACCAGTGTGACATACCCTAATCGTTCCAATACCTGATAATGTGTCACGGCGTGTTTACCTTGTTCCGGGTCGGACATGACAGCCATCTGCATCCGGTCGCGCGGATTACGTCCGATGTTGCCGGTGATGGTTCCTTCATCTTGTTCTACAATCCCCCAGACCAGCGCATTGTATTCACGCTTGGTTGTTTTGTTGTAAAACTGAAGTCCCAGACTGGTTTTTGCATCGGGGGTTTTAGCTACCACCAATAGTCCTGAGGTATCCTTGTCAATGCGGTGCACCAGTCCCACTTGCGGGTCATTCGGGTTATAGGTCGGTACGTCGCGCAGATGCCATGCGATGGCGTTGACCAGGGTACCGTGGTAATTTCCACATCCCGGGTGTACTACCAACCCCGCAGGCTTGTTGATGACCATCAGGTCATCGTCTTCATATACAATGTTCAGTGGAATATCTTCCGGAATAATGTCATTCTCATAGCGCGGGCGGTCCATCATAACGGTCAGCACGTCCAGCGGCTTGACCTTGTAGCTGCTTTTCACCGGTTTCCCATTGGCCATGACAAAGCCGTTGTCGGCTGCCATCTGAATCCGGTTGCGCGACGCGTTGACAATTCGCTCAAATAAATACTTGTCGATGCGGACAGGAGCCTGTCCTTTATCTACTACCGTACGGAAATGCTCATACAATTCAGGCTCACCCTGAATCGGCTCGATATCGTCTGGCGCCTCTCCGTCCAGTTCGTAATCAATCAAATCTTCTGCCATCTTTTTCTTTAGGGGGTTAGATTTAGAACCAAGAGTCATCTACCTCTGCTTCACTGTTGGCAGACGAATTCATATCGATAGTAATTTGTGTAGAATCCATGGCAAGAGAGTCACGAATCGCCGTGTTGCCTACACAGAGGGTCAGCATGGCTTCATGGGGAACTTTATCTCCGCTAACCAGACTTCTTCCACGGTATTTGATGCCGTAAATCCAGTCCTGCTCTCCCGAAACGTATTCTGGTTCCGTCAGTTTGAAGCCCATCGCCTTTAATTTGGCTTCCGCCTGGCGCAAAGAACTGTTGTCTATCAAGTCCGGCAATTTTACCAAAGGAACCTTAGAAGTGGTGACGGTCAGATAAATCGTTCTTCCCTCTTTCACGCGTGCTCCCCCTGCTGGATTTTGGTCTAATACCATGCCGTCGGGCACACCTTTCACATAGCTGGAGTCGATAACCAGCCCTTTCAGCTTCTGGTTACTGAGAGCCTGCTGAGCTTCGTTCAATGTTTTGTTCTTCACATTCGGCACCATGTAAGCTTCTCCATGGTGTGTATAGCTGTCCAGCCAGAGCAAGGTACCCCAGCATACACCAATTATTACGACAATCATGGCTATGAGATTCAGCCAGAAAAAGCGGTTCTTTTTAAATGAAAAGAATTCTTTTAAAGTTATCATGTTGTGTCAAGTATATAATCGGAGCAAAGATACAATATTTTGTTGGAATACTGGGGAGTTGTGGGGGATTCCTATGTCTTTTTAACATGAAGTCTGTGATTGGAAAATGCTTTGTCATACGGAAAACCCACATTTCTTCTTTTCTTGGTGTGCGGATATACTAATCATATTTTCTTAATGCCCTTTAAAACCGGATGCGTACTTCTTAATCTATGTTATAAAACACATGTAAACGCACACAAAACTTGCATAATTCCAGAAAGTCCGTACCTTTGCATCGTGTTTTTCATAGTATTAGATTTAAGGTTAACAAAGGTTGGAGTTCAGCGGAACTCCTTTTTTTATGTCTTTATCTAAGCAAAAGAAAAATACCCCCTTGTTTACAGATAGTAAAGAATAGAGAAATGGCAATACTTTCACCTGACACATGGCAGTTTATCTGTGCACATCGTACGGAAGATGTACGTACATTAGCTTTGCAGGCTCGTAAGTATCCGCAGGTAGATATGGCGGCGGCAGTAGTGCAGATTGCCGGCTGGCAGATTGCCGAGAAAAAGGTTCCCCTTTGGGCACAGACGGAAGGAGTGCAATATCCGGCTCACTTGTCCATGGAGCAGTGCTCTTCGGAAATTACGGCCCGCTACAAGGCCTCGTGGCTGCAAGGTGATACGATGACCGATTTGACGGGAGGATTGGGAGTTGACTGTTCTTTCCTGGCACGGAACTTTCGGAAGGTGGATTACGTGGAACGTCAGGAAGTGTTGTGTGAACTGGCCCGCCATAATTTTCCGTTGCTTGGTTTGCCACAGGTAACAGTGCATTGTGCCGACGGCGTGGAATACCTGCAAAAGATGGAACCGGTGGATTGCCTGTTCTTGGACCCTGCCCGTCGCGACAGTCAGGGAGGAAAAACAGTGGCCATTGCCGACTGCGAACCCGATGTGCAGAAACTGGAGCCGTTGCTAGTAGAAAAAGGCCGGACCGTAGTGGTGAAACTTTCACCCATGCTAGATATTTTTTCTTCTTTACGGGAGTTGAAATACATCCGTCAGATTCACGTAGTAGCTGTGAATAACGAGTGTAAAGAGTTGTTGGTTGTGCTACAAAAAGAGACAAAATCCCCTTCAGAAGGCTCTGGAGAGGTGTGGATAAGTTGTGAACAGGCTGTTAATAACTTTTTAGCGGAACCGTTTGTCTTCACTTATTCACAGGAGAAAGAAGCACAATGTCCGTTGACTGACGAGGTAGAAAATTATCTTTATGAACCGGGCGCTTCCTTGCTGAAGGCGGGGCCTTACCGGTTGTTGGGTGCACGATTCGGTGTCAAAAAATTACATGCAAACAGTCATCTTTATACTTCCGATGCATTAGTTGATTTTCCGGGGCGTCGTTTCCGGGTACTGGAGGTGTCAGGTTTTGGGAAAAAAGAACTGAAACAGTTGTTGCAGGGAGTGGATAAGGCCAATCTTACGGTACGTAACTTTCCGGCTTCGGTGGCAGAACTCCGAAAAAAGTGGAAGCTGAAAGAAGGAGGAGACGTGTATTTGTTTGCCACGACACTGGATGGTGACCGGCATGTGGTGATAAAGTGTGTCAAGGCATGATATTTTTCAATATCCTTTAAAATATTTCCTGAAACGCTTCAAAGAATTCTCTGTTTCACAGTGCGGGATTTGTATCCCACAGTGTGAAATATGTATCCCACACTGTGGTTTTTGTATTTCACAGTGTGAAACAGAGAATTTGCCTTGAAGTTTTTCGTTTTATGCAAGAGCGTACAGAAAAATTCTTACTGCCGAATCATGATTATTATTTCTCGTTTTTCGTGTATATACGTTTGACTATTGTCAAAAAATCATACAGCAGGTGTCTAAAAATTAGACACCTGCTTTTTTATGTAAATCTGATTTGTATTGATAATCAACTATTTAAATTGTTGGCATGGACTTTGTATAGAAATTGATGGAAATGAAAGTCCGAAATGTAAAATACAAACTCTATAAAACAATACGATTATGATTAAGATTGAAAACCTGACAAAAACTTTTCGCACCACGGAAGTAGAGACACTGGCACTGAATAAAGTAAGCTTGGAGGTAAGAGACAAAGAATTTGTAGCAATTATGGGACCTTCCGGTTGTGGAAAGTCTACCTTATTAAATATTATGGGGCTGTTGGATAATCCGACTTCCGGAAGTTATTTTCTGGATGGAAAGGAAGTAGGCAGTCTGAAAGAAAAAGACCGTACGAATGTGCGCAAGGGAAACATCGGTTTCGTGTTCCAAAGCTTTAACCTGATTGACGAACTGAACGTGTTTGAGAACATTGAACTCCCGTTGACTTATTTGAAGATTCCGGCTGACGAACGGAAGCGTCGGGTGAATGAAATCATGCAACGGATGAACATCAGCCATCGTGCAAAGCATTATCCGCAGCAGCTGTCCGGTGGTCAGCAGCAACGTGTGGCCATTGCCCGTGCCGTGGTTTCCGGACCGAAGATTATTCTGGCCGACGAGCCGACCGGTAACCTGGATTCCAAGAACGGACAGGAAGTGATGGAACTGTTGACCGAACTCAATAAGGAAGGGACAACTATTGTGATGGTGACACACAGCCAGCGCGATGCCGGTTTTGCCAGTCGTGTAATTAATTTGTTCGACGGACAGATTGTAGCTTCTATTGCAGAAATGTAAAAATAGTACCTTATGAAACGTGCATGGAAAGGACTGTTTCGAAAAGGAGAGGCCAATGTGGTCAAGATTGTCTGCCTGAGCGTGGGACTGGCCATCGGCCTGGTCATGCTGGCGGAGGTCATTTTCGAACGGTCGTACGATAACTTTCTGCCGGGGTTGAAAGAAACCTACCGGGTGGAAGAACGCTACAAACAGAAAGACACCGACTGGAGAGAGCACGCGCAGACTCCTGGTGCCATCGGACCGGGGTTGCAGCGCTATTGTCCGGCGGTGGAAGTGGCCACCCGTTTTACGGGAATTGGGTCGATGACGCTGACGACGGAAGACCATAAAGAACTGGAGGGGCAGGCTTGGTTTTGCGACAGTACTTTCTTTCGGGTCTTTCCGCGGAAATTGCTGATGGGCGAGGAGCCTTATACGGGGTTGGAAAAGGCCAACAATGCCTATATCTCTTCCAAACTGCTGGAGGTGGCAGGCGAACAGATTATCGGGAAAACATTGTCGTGGAAACAATATCCCGAATTTCATGTGACCGTAGTCGGGGTGTTCGAGGCTTTTCCTGAGAATACCCACCTTCCGCAGATGGATGTACTCATTGCCCTGCCGACCATCGGGCAGGTGGCTTATGATGGAACGAACAACTGGTTAGGAAATGACCGCTACAAGACCTATGTCCGCCTGCGCGAAGGAACTACTCCGGATGACTTGAAGGAAGGCATGGAGCGTATGCTGGAAGTGAATCATGTGACGGAAGAGATGGCTCAGTCTGGTACGGGTTTTGAGCTCTCTCTCCGTCCGGTAGCCGAAATATTTACCTCGTCTGATTATAACCGCATCATGAACATCGTCTTTCTGAGTTTTGCGATTATCATGCTGCTGGTGGCTGTGTTGAACTATATTCTGTTGGTTGTTTCGTCCATGGTGAGTCGTGCCAAGGGAATTGCCACCTATCGTTGCTATGGGGCAGGAAGTGGCGACATTTACCGGATGATTCTTTCGGAATCTTTGCTGCACGGACTGATTAGTCTGGCACTTGCTGTATTGATTATTTTCGGCTTGCAGGATTTCTTGCAGGAACAGATAGGACATAGTCTGGAGTCGCTTTTCCCCTTGTCCACTGTATGGGTTTGTCTGGCAGTGACGGCCGGAGTAATTCTGCTTTGCGGAGTGATGCCGGGTTATCTTTACACCCGTATTCCGGTGACTTACGCTTATCGTCGTTACACGGAAAACAAACGGAGGTGGAAACTGGGACTGCTGTGCTTGCAGTTTGCGTTGACCACATTCTTTGTCTGCCTGCTGACGGTCATAGGGTTGGAGTATAACACTTTGATGAATTTCAACCCTGGATTTGAATACCGGAACACTTTGTATACCAACTTGTCGGGCACCGAGATGGTGGAACGGGAACGCTGTGTGCAGGAGTTGAAAAAACTGCCGGAGGTAAAGGCGGTTACCTGGGGTTACCAGCTCCTGTCGGATCATTGTAGTGGAAATAATGTGTACAATCCCGACACAGGAGAAGAATACATGAACATTGCCGACATGTATTATGTAGGTCCCGATTATCACAAGGCTTTCCAGATTCCGGTTGTCGAAGGTAATGTATTTACTCCTACACTGACGGATACTTTGTCGCAGCAGGTAATGGTCAGCCGTCGGTTCGTGGAACGCATGGAAACATTGGCCGGATGGACGGGCTCTCCCATTGGGAAGACGGTATATATTACCGAACACGCGGATCATGGAACCATTGCTATTGTTTGTGGGGTGTATGAAGATATTCATTTAGGCTCTCAAGTGATGGAAGAGTATGACGAGCGTCCTACGGTGATGTTCTATCGAAATAAACCTTCGAGTTATTTGTATGTAGCCTTGAACCGGATGTCACCTGAAGTGATGAAAGAAGTACAGCAAGTAATCGACCGTACCATTTCCTCCCAACAGTTGAAGGTATATAGCTTGTCGCTCGAGATGGGAAATCTTTATAATGCCGTGTTGCATGTACGCAACAGTGTACTCTTTGCGGGCTTGTGTATCCTGATTATTGCTCTGACAGGACTGGTGGCGTATGTGCGCGATGAAGTGTCACGCCGCCGTTCGGAGATTGCCATCCGTCTTATTCACGGAGCTTCCATGGCCGACGTGCAGAAAATCTTCCTGCTTGATTTATTGAAGATAGCTCTTCCGGCTGTAGTGATAGGTGCTTTGTGCGCCTGGAAGGTAGGTGAACAGCTTTTGCAATTGTTTGCTGTCAAGATAGACCTCACGTGGTACCTGTTTGCCGGATGTATCCTTATCGTATGTCTGGTAGTGTGGTTGGTAGCCTTCGGGATGGTATGGAAAGCGGCACGGGCCAATCCGACTGAAAATCTGAAAACAGAATAAATAGAATGTATAACTATAAAAATAAAGGAGATAGAATAATGAAAACCAGAATGAACATACTCACATTGGCTTGTGCCTTGACCTGTTTCAGCTGTATAGGAACTGCTCATACTATTCAGCCGAGTAAAAACTACCAGACGGAAAAACGTTCTTTGGGTGATATACGGGAAGTGTCTACACTTTCTTCCATCGATGTGGTGTATCATCAGACTTCCGGCAGTCCGTATGCAGAAATCTATGCTTCAGACAATGTCATGCCCTATGTGGTACTGAAGGAGTCAAAAGGTGAACTGAGGGTTTATTATCAGGACGGTACCAGCATCCAGGGTGAGAACCGTTGCCGGGTAGATGTATATGCACCCTCTGTCAGTCGTTTTACCACGATGGCTTCCGGTGATATATCTATTCCCAAAGGATTGAAAACACAGGGAGACATACGTTTTCAGACGAATGCCAGCGGTGATATTGAATGCCCTACGGTGCAGTGCAGTAGTTTTCAGTCTGAAATCAATGCCAGTGGTGACATTGATGTACAGCAAGTCAACTGCCAGAAGTTACAGGCCAGTATCAATGCCAGCGGAGATATGACGGTTCACAAAGCCGTATGTCAGCATGCGTCTTTGACCATCAATGCATCCGGCGATTTGATGGTGCCTAATTTGCAATGTCAGGAAGTGGTGACGGCTACGGTCAATGCCAGTGGCGATATGGTCATAAAAGGCAGCTGCCAGGAAGCCGTACTTCGTGACAATGCCTCCGGTGATTTGTCGGCAGATAACCTGAAAGCCGTTAAAGTTGATGCGGCTGTATATGGTTCGGGTGATTTGTCTTGCCGTGCCTCTCGTTCCATTACGGCAAAAACGTATGGCAGCGGAAGTATTAGCTATACCGGTAACCCCTCTCAGGTAGTAACCGAAGGAAAACACATCTATAAAAAATAAAATCTCTCTTTTTAATAGGCAGGGTGAAAAGGCTGTGAAGTCTTTTCACCCTTTTTGTGTAAAAGACTGTTTCTTGTCAAGAGAAGTATTATTCTCTCACTTCCTTAATTTCCATTACGCCTGCATACTCAGCTGCAAAACCCTCGGAAGAAGGGCCCTGGATGCGGACTTTTAGTTTGGCTGGTATGGCTGTATAGGGTTTTGCATCGGAAGGAAGAGCTGCTTCATAGCGTTTCTTCAGTTCACCCGACTTGTCAACAATCCAATAGGCCGTAGTGTCTGCATCGGGAGTGAAGCTGTAGGCTTCGTGTCCCATGATAAGTTGTCCGTGGAGTACCTGAATGGAATCGAATAGCTGGATGCTCTGCTCATCAAACAAAGGCATATCTTGTCCCACCTCAACGAAGACTGCTTTCTGGGGATGGGTGTGGAATACCTCGAAATAACGTGCTCCGCTGTTGCCTACTCCCCAGCCATGGCAAGTAAAGGGCACGGGTTCGTGCTGACCGCGGTCTGCCAGTTCTTTCGCTGACTTCCCGGTGGGCTCCAGGATGTAGCGGGTTACTCCGGCGCGGTTGGATTTTACTTCACGGAAATCGCAGGTCAGGCTGTCCGCCCAATTCTTATCCATGAGAATACGTGGGTGAGACTGCAGGAACGGGATAAGTGAATGGATGTCCTTGCCCGGTATATCCAATATCTGAATAACTGGGTCCGAAGTTTGTTTGTGGCCATTTTCCATACGTTCTATGCGTGCACCCGGAATAGAAGCGTCGGTGACGATACGTAGGTTTTCGTTGCATTGTGCCCATAGCCGCAAACCAGCTCCCGTGACAGTCTGCCACTGGAAGCCTTCGTATGCTTCTCTGGAGGGGCTTTCGGGGAATACTTCACTTAGTTCCGTCTGAATGTCGGAATCTCCGGCTTGTTTTTTAGAAGACGGATTGCAGGCTGTCAATAGGCAAAGACCTGCCAAAGGGATAAGAATTCTTTTCATGATTAATATTTATAACAAGGTTCTTTATTGTTGTGAAATAAGGAAGGCCGTGTAAGCAATGTAGCATGCTACCAACAGTCCTCCTTCTATGCGGGTGATGGTCCGTTTCTTGAAGAACCAACCCACCAGCCAGAACAGGATGGAAGAGCCTACCAGTACAGCCATGTCGATGTTGTTGATATTTCCCATAGGGAGAGGAGACAGGCTTGCACTACATCCTAATACAAAGAATACATTGAACAGGTTGCTGCCGATGACGTTACCAATGGCAATGCCCGGATTCTTTTTCAAGGCCGCCGTGACGGAAGTTGCCAGTTCCGGCAGAGAGGTACCTCCGGCCACCAGTGTAAGTCCGATGATAGAGTCACTGACACCTAATGAACGGGCAATACCACTGGCACCGTCTACAAAAAATTGTCCGCCAAAAATTAATCCGGCCAGTCCTCCTATAATATATAGGGCTGATTTCCATGCCGGCAGTTCCTTCACCTTCTGTTCTTCGCCACCATCTTCGTTCCCGTTGCGGGCGATGGCAAAAGTATAACGCATAAAAATAAGGAAGAAGCCTAATAGTACCAGCCCGTCTATCCGGCTGATGATGTCCCGGCTTCCTCCGTCGAGTATGCAGTCGTTGGCAAAGCAGGTGAGTACCAGTGCAGAAAGAATGACCAGCGGAATTTCCTTACTCATAGTACCCTGTCCCACTTGTATGGGAAGAACCAGAGCGGTGCATCCGATAATCATCAACACATTGAAGATATTACTTCCTACCACGTTACCGATAGCCATTTCAGCACTTCCCTGTAGTGAGGAGAGTACGCTGATAACCAGTTCTGGAGCAGAGGTCCCGAAGGCTACAATGGTCAATCCGATAACCAGGTCGGAGATACGAAAACGTTTAGCTACAGAGGCTGCTCCGTCAGTCAGTCCGTTCGCTCCTATTAAAATCAAAGCTAATCCGCCGATTAATAAAAGTAGATTCATCCACATACGATACAGTTTTTAGTCCTTTTCTGTTAGCTGGAACGTTTTTCCGTCTGTACTACGTGTCAGTGTAGCTTCTTTTCCTTTGCCACGCAAATCGAGAATGGTATTCTTGTAACCGTAACCTGAGGCTGTGCGGTACTGCGAGAGCAACATGTATTGTCCGTCCAGACAGACTTCAGCGAGGGCTTCATGCGGATAGAATGCCACAGGGATTTCTGTCTTTTCCTCGGTGAGGAAGGAGGTTTCTATTTTTTTATCGGTTCCGTGCGTGTTATAAAGCAGTCGTCCTCTTCTGGATACAATCCAGGAGTCTGCACAGGCTTGCACCTGATAGGTGTCATCGTCTTCTACGTTCCAGACAGCAATGCCGTCAGGACGTACACGGTGGTCGAGTATGACTTTGGTATCAGGTAAGAACACTTCTACCTTTGAAGAATCAGTTGCAAACACTAAGAAGCCGGCTTGGGTTGCCTGGCTGTCGGTGGAAGAGAGTACTTTTTGTCCTGTCTCAAAAATCCGGATGTCTTTTTGTAATACGTCCGACCAGGTGTATCCCGTAGAAGCCTTGTCTGTTCCGACTAAAGGTGCTGATTCCGGCTGGCGTGCATATTTTATCTGATAATCGGCTCCTTTCCGGAGGGTGAGAGTGTCTTGTTGTAAAGAAAGGATGGCCAGTGTATCTGAGAATGAAATTGTCTGTCCGTTACCGATACTTTTTCCGCTCAGTACAAGCTGTTCGTCCGACAGAAGCTGCCAGCTTTCATATTGCAGAGTGCCCATGCCGATGGAGGAGGCTTTTCCTTCCTTGGCCAGTGTCATTCCTTGTACGAAGTTGGATGAAGGAGGAAGTATTTCTGTCCAGTTGCCCAACAAGTCTGTTTCATTTACGGCAGTCTTAGGACTGCATGCTATCAAACCTCCCAAAAAGAGAGGTAAGGCAATTTGTTTCATTTGTTTTTTCATGGTGATATGTTTTTGTTTATAATGCAGTGGTATAGGCTTATACTGCATGTGTCACAACTCTTTTTACGGTTACAGTAAGTACAAATATACAAATTACTTTAAGTTTCCAGGGTAATAACGGTTTATAGGTTATAAAAATGCACGATTCTCCTCCTTTTTTGCATGATTAATAGTTGTATGTGATACACTAATTCCCTATCTTTGCATCAAACGTTAACATGTAAAGTATATGAGAAACAGAATCCTGTCTTTGTTATTCTTGCTTCCGTTTATTTCGGAATCAGTGTCTGCCGCGTTGGTGGAAGAAAAAGATTATGTAGCTTATTTGTTTACTTATTTTACGGGAAATCATATCAGCGAAGAAGCCGTATGTTATGGGGTAAGTATGGATGGATATACCTATTATGCCCTGAATAATAACAAACCGGTGCTTGATTCAAAAGTAATCAGCTCTACCGGTGGCGTGCGCGACCCTCATATCCTGAGAGGAGAAGACGGTCAGACTTTTTATATGGTACTGACCGATATGGTGTCGGATAATGGTTGGGATTCTAACCGTGCGATGGTGCTGCTGAAATCTACTGACTTGGTAAACTGGTCGCATTCTGTCATTAATATGCAGAAGCGTTATCCGGGACAGGAAAAGCTGAAACGTGTATGGGCTCCTCAGACTATTTATAATAAGGAAGTAGGGAAGTACATGGTATACTGGTCCATGCAGTATGCTGGTGGGGTAGACGTAATTTATTATGCGTATGCCAATGAAGATTTTACGGACCTGGAAGGAGAACCGAAACCTCTTTTTATCCCGAAGGACAAAAAGTCTTGTATAGATGGTGATATCGTGTATAAAGACGGGGTATACCATCTTTTCTATAAAACGGAAGGACACGGTAACGGTATTAAAGTGGCAACCACTCGTTCGCTGACCTCCGGAGAATGGGAAGAACAACCGGACTATAAACAGCAGACAAAGGAAGCGGTGGAAGGAGCCGGTACGTTCAAACTGATTGGACAGGACAAGTACATTCTGATGTACGATGTATACATGAAGGGAGCTTATCAGTTTACGGAAACAACCGACTTGAAAAACTTCAAAGTGATAGATCATGCGGTGAAGATGAATTTCCATCCTCGTCATGGTACCATCATTCCTATTACCCGTGCAGAATTGAAGCGCATTACAGACAAATGGGGAAAACCGGCTGAACTGGGTGAACTGCCGGTAAATCCGGTATTGCCGGGATTCCATGCAGACCCTGAAGTGCTGTATTCACAGAAAACTCAACGTTATTACATTTATTCTACTACAGACGGACAACCGGGATGGGGAGGATGGTATTTTACCGTATTCTCTTCGGCTGACTTGAAAGACTGGACTTACGAAGGAGTGATGCTGGATTTACGTTCTCCGCAGGTTCCATGGGCGAATGGAAATGCCTGGGCACCGGCTATTGAAGAGAAACTGATTGATGGAAAATATAAATATTTCTTCTATTATAGCGGTAACCCGAACGATGATTCGGGCAAGAAGATTGGAGTCGCTGTGGCAGACTCTCCTATAGGACCTTTCAAGGATATGGGTAAACCGATTATTACAGATTCTCCGGTCGGACACGGACAGCAGATTGATGTGGATGTGTTTACCGATCCGGTTTCCGGTAAATCTTACTTGTACTGGGGTAATGGCTATATGGCCGGCGCTGAACTGAACGATGACATGGTGTCTATCAAAAAGGAAACATTGAAGGTGATGACTCCGAAAGGAGGTACATTGAAAGATTATGCGTATCGTGAAGCGCCATACGTGTTCTATCGTCAGGGATTGTACTATTTCTTGTGGTCGGTAGATGATACGGGTTCAGCGAACTATCATGTGGCATACGGTACATCGGATTCTCCATTAGGCTCGATTAAGGTAGCTAAGGACCCGGTTGTAATGATACAAGACCCGTCGAAAGAAATTTACGGTACGGCACATAATTCAGTAGTCCGTAAACCGGGTACAGATGAATGGTATATCGTGTACCATCGTATCAATAAAAATTACCTGGATAAAGACAAAGCTCCTGGTGTACACCGCGAAGTTTGTATCGACCGAATGGAATTTAATGCGGACGGCACGATTCAGCGGGTGAAAGTTTCCAAATAATAATCTTAAATAAAACCTTCTTACCTATGAAACACCTGACACATTTGGCAGCCTTATGTGCGTGCCTTACCAGTTTTCCTGTATCAGCGCATGTGCAGGAAGTGATGAATGAACCGGATTCAGTATATCTGTTTTCGTATGCTACCGTGAACGATGCGGGGCGTAGTGGCCTGAAATTAGCCTGGAGTACAGATGCAACACGCTGGTTCAGTATCGGCAACGGATATGGATACGTGAGATGTGATTATGGCACCTGGGGAGCCGAGAAACGTATGCTCAATCCTCATCTGGTGCGTGATGAAAAGGGAGTATGGCACTGCTTCTGGCAGTTGAACGAAAGTGGAAAAGAATGGGGACATGCCACTTCGCCGGATTTAATGAAGTGGAATCCGCAGACTTATTATATGCAGCCTGCTCGGGATGGTGAACAGGTCCCGACCGTAAAACGAGGAAGTGAAACGCGTAAGAAAGCCGTAGTGGAAGGTGTGTTGGAACAAGGATATGTGCAGAAAGTGGCCTGGGAAGACGTGGACCGGCTGTTGAAGTTTGTGGACTACCGGGCCTACAGAGACCAGTTGCATAATGAACGTACAGAACAGGATGCACAACGTTTTGCCGGACTGGCTCCTGTATCCTTGCAATTGACGGTACGTCCGGAAGAGGCGAAGCCTATCAGTGATAAATTGATTGGTATTTTCTTTGAAGATATTAATTACGGAGCAGATGGTGGACTTTATGCGGAACTGGTACAGAATCGTGACTTTGAGTATTCTCCGAAGGACAATGCACATCAGGGATTTGACAGTGGCTATGCCTGGAGCGTATGGGAGAACGGGCAGTCGTCGGCTGTGAAGGTGGCAACTGAAAATCCTTTGCATGAGAACAATCCGCATTATGTTGTATTGCAGGCTAAGCCTGGAATGGCCCTCCGTAATTCAGGCTTTGATGGAATTACGTTGAAGAAAGGAGAAAAGTATGATTTCTCTGTCTTCTCTCGTATGCCTGAAGGAAGCAAAGGTGGAAAAGTAATCGTACGCTTGCTGGATAATGAGGGAAAGGAAGTGGCGAAATCTTCTGTACGGGTAGCAGCCGGAAAATGGAAAAAGCAGTTGGCTGTATTGACGGCTCAGACTGATGTGGATGCAGCTGTGCTTTCAGTGGAACCGGAAGTGACGGGAGAATTACATCTGGATATGGTTTCCTTGTTCCCTCAAGAGACTTTCAAGGGGCGTAAAAACGGATTGAGAGCTGACTTGGCACAGACGTTGGCCGATTTGCATCCGCGCTTTGTACGTTTCCCGGGCGGTTGTGTGGCACATGGAAACGGAATTGATAATATTTATCGCTGGAAAAACTCAGTGGGTCCGCTGGAAGCCCGTAAACCGATGGGGAACTTGTGGGGGTATCATCAGACATTAGGTTTGGGATACTTTGAGTATTTCCAGTTCTGTGAAGATATAGGAGCAGAACCTCTACCGGTGCTGGCAGCAGGAGTTCCATGTCAGAATTCGGCTTGTATTCCGGGAAAACCTTTGAGCGGCGGACAGCAGGGAGGTATTCCCATGGAAGAGATGGATGCATATGTACAGGATATTCTGGACCTGATAGAATATGCCAATGGTGACCCGAAAAAGAATAAATGGGCAAAGATGCGTGCGGAAGCTGGTCATCCGAAACCTTTCAACTTGAAATATATCGGTATCGGAAATGAGGATTTGATTACGCCTATTTTTGAGGAACGTTTTGAAATGATTTTCAAGGCAGTAAAAGAAAAGTATCCGGAAATCACGGTGATTGGTACGGTCGGTCCTTTCTATGAAGGTACAGATTATGAAGCCGGATGGAAGTTTGCTACGCGCCTGAATGTGCCGATGGTGGATGAACATTATTATAATACACCGGGCTGGTTTATAAATAACCAGGATTATTACGACCGTTATGACCGTACAAAACCTAAAGTGTATTTAGGAGAGTACGCCGCACATTTGCCGGGACGTCCCAATAACATTGAAACAGCTTTGGCTGAGGCGCTGTATCTGACTTCGGTAGAACGTAATGGTGACATCGTGTCAATGACTTCTTACGCTCCTTTGTTGGCCAAGGAAGGACATACTCAGTGGAATCCCGATTTGATTTATTTCAATAACCGTGAGGTGAAGCCTACTGTAGGTTATTACACCCAGCAGCTTTACGGACAGAATTCCGGAGATACTTACTTGCCTGCCGACCGGAAAATAGACAATCCTCGTCAGGATGTACAGAAACGTATCGGTACCTCCGTGGTACGTGACAGTAAGACGGGAGACTGGATTGTGAAACTGGTGAATTTGTTGCCAGTTCCGGTAAAGGCGAAGGTGGAAGGCTTGGCGCAAACTGAAAATGGAAAGGCTGTTTTGCAAGTATTGAGTGGAAAACCTACCGACAAAAATGCACGACCGGTGAAGAAAAATGTATCCGTGACAGAATTGTCGCAGTATGAAATGCCGGCTTATTCTTTGAGCGTGATTCGTATAAAGTCGGACGAAATGACAAAATAACACTGCTTTTGAATGATTTTTAGGTTATAATTGATTGATTTCTATTTCTACGGTTTGGTAGCAAGTCTCTATTTTTGTAAAAGAGAAAAATGAATACCATGAATAAATTATTGAGAAAATTGTCATTAGGGGTGGTTTGTCTTTTGATGACGGCTTTTATCTGCTCGTGTCAAAGTGCGCAAACCGGTGGAACGTTTGAAGTGGGGAAAAATACGTTCCTGTTAAATGGAAAGCCTTTTGTGGTGAAAGCTGCGGAGGTGCATTATCCGCGTATTCCGGAACCTTATTGGGAACAGCGTATCCTTTCTTGTAAGGCTTTGGGCATGAATACCCTTTGTCTGTATGTGTTCTGGAACTTGCATGAACAGCAGCCGGATAAGTTTGATTTTTCCGGAAATAAAGATATTGCCAAATTCTGCCGCTTGGCACAGAAGCATGGAATGTACGTTATTGTACGTCCGGGTCCGTATGTATGTGCAGAATGGGAAATGGGCGGATTGCCTTGGTGGCTGTTGAAGAAAGACGATGTGCAGTTGCGTACGCTGGATCCTTATTATATGGAACGGGTTGGTATTTTCATGAATGAAGTAGGCAAGCAGCTGGCGGACTTGCAGATTTCTCGTGGTGGAAATATTATTATGGTGCAGGTAGAGAACGAATATGGCTCGTATGGAATAGACAAACCGTATGTATCGGCCATTCGTGACCTGGTGAAAAAAGCCGGCTTTACAGATGTACCTTTGTTCCAGTGCGACTGGAGTTCTAACTTTACTAACAACGCACTGGATGATTTGCTGTGGACCGTAAATTTTGGTACAGGAGCCAACATTGACGAGCAGTTCAAGAAACTGAAATCACTGCGTCCGGAAACTCCGATGATGTGTAGTGAATTCTGGAGCGGCTGGTTCGACCACTGGGGACGGAAGCACGAGACTCGTGATGCGGCTACAATGGTGAGCGGTATCAAAGATATGCTGGACCGTAATATCTCTTTCAGTCTTTATATGACACATGGAGGAACAACTTTTGGCTGGTGGGGCGGTGCCAACAATCCGGCTTACTCGGCTATGTGCAGCTCATACGATTATGATGCGCCTATCAGTGAAGCAGGATGGACTACACCGAAATACTTCCAGTTGCGTGATTTGCTGAAACAGTATCTTCCGGAGGGAGAAACCTTGCCGGAACCTCCGGCTCAGTATCCGGTGATTTCTGTACCGGCTATCACTGAATGGGAAGTAGCACCGTTGTTCGATAATCTGCCTCAGGCTAAACAGTCGGAAGATATTAAGCCTATGGAACAGTTTGATCAGGGCTGGGGAAGTATTTTGTATCGTACGACATTGAAAGAAGATGTAAAAGGTATTTTGCATATTGATGAAGTACACGACTGGGCACAGGTTTTTGCTGATGGGAAATTACTGGGCCGCTTAGACCGTCGTCGTGGTGAGTTCACTTTACCGCTGAAAGAAACCTTGAAAAAAGGTACACGTCTGGATATTCTGGTAGAAGCAATGGGACGTGTGAACTTTGACAAGTCAATTCATGACCGGAAGGGTATTACGAACAAAGTAGAAGTGGTAAGCGGTGAACAGGTGAAGGAACTGAAAGGCTGGGAAGTATACAACTTGCCTCCGTTCTATGAATTTGTCAGCCAGAAAAATTACCAGGCAGGCAAGCCAGTTGACGGACCTGCATATTATAAAGCTACCTTCCGTTTGGATAAGACAGGTGATACTTTCCTGGATATGCAGACTTGGGGAAAAGGTATGGTTTGGGTAAACGGACATGCTATGGGACGTTTCTGGGAAATCGGTCCGCAGCAGACTTTGTATATGCCGGGTTGCTGGTTGAAAGAAGGAGAGAATGAAATTATTGTGCTCGACCTGAAGGGACCGGCTGAAGCAAAAGTGGCTGGCGTAGAAAAACCGATTCTGGATATGCTGCGTGAAAAAGCACCGGAAACTCATCGTAAAGACGGACAGAACTTGAACTTGAAAGCTGAAAAAGTAGTAAATGCAGGTACATTCAAGGCTGGAAATGGCTGGCAGGAAGTACGTTTTGCGCAGCCTGTAGCAGGACGCTATTTCTGTCTGGAAGGTATTTCCAACTATGAAGGAAACAATATCGCAGCCATTGCAGAGTTAGATGTGCTGGATAATAACGGAAAGCCTGTTTCTCGTGAGAACTGGAAGATTATGTATGCCGACAGCGAAGAAACACGTAGTGGAAACCGCACGGCAGATAAAGTTTTCGACTTGCAGGAAAGTACTTTCTGGCAGACGATAGATAATACCGCTTATCCTCATCAGATTGTCATAGATTTAGGTAAGGAATATAATGTGACCGGTTTCCGGATGTTGCCTCGTGCAGAAGCCGGTGCACCAGGTTTGATAAAGGATTACAAAGTATATGTAAGGAAATCTGACTTTACGTATTGATTTTCAGTTCGTATTAAAACTTAAGGTATTAAAAGGTGGAAATATCCCATGGACGGTGAGTCTGTGGGATATTTTTTGTCCGTAGAAATAAAAATAAACTCATTCTGCTTTCTTTATGGCATTTTTTTACGAACTTTGCCGCCCAATATGAAACAGGTATGCAGGGAATACTTGCATGTGACAAATTTGATAAGATGAATAAGCCAAAAGCTGTATTTAGAGAAATAAACGAGAGCTATACGCTACAGGAGGCCATAGCTGAAGCAAAACGTTGCTTGAACTGTAAGAATCCTTCCTGCAAGAAGGGATGTCCGATAGAAAATCACATCCCGGAGTTCATTCATGAACTGTCAAAAGGCAATATGGGAAATGCCATGGCTATTATTAATGAGAAGAGTAACCTGCCGGCTATTTGTGGCCGTGTCTGTCCCCATGAAAAGCAGTGTCAGGGGCATTGCGTATTGTACCCGAAAGGTAAGGGAATTGAAATTGGTAAGCTGGAACGCTTTGTGGCCGATTTTGATACGGAAATGAAGTTGATTCGCGAAAAACTACCTCAGAAGACACGGGGAAAGGTTGCCGTGATTGGTTCGGGACCTGCCGGACTGACCGTAGCCGGAGACTTGGCTCGTCAGGGTTTTAACGTGACAATTTTTGAGAGCCAGGCAGAACCGGGTGGGGTGTTGATGTATGGCATTCCGGAATATCGCCTTCCCAAACAGGTGGTTCGTCAGGAGATTGAGAAGATTGAAGCACTGGGGGTGACTTTTCTATTGAACTGTGTGGTAGGAAAGCAGCTGAACATTGATGATATTTTTGCGCAGGGATATGATGCTATTTTTATTGGTTCAGGTACAGCTCTGCCTAAATCATTGGATATTCCGGGGGCCGGATTGCGTGGAGTGATTCAGGCGACTTATCTGTTGCACATGGCCAATATCTATAATGAAGGCACAGTCGGCCGTGATAAGGTGCCGATTATTGAAGGAGAGCACGTGGCAGTGATGGGATGCGGAAATGTAGCCATGGATGCGGCCCGTACGGCCGTACGTATGGGAGCGGCCAGTGTGACCATTGTGTATCGACGTACGGAAGCCGATATGCCCGCTATACAGGCAGAATATCAGGCTGCCTTGCAGGAAGGTGTGAAATTCTTATGGCAGACTTCTACGACAGAATTCCTTGGAGATGAAGACGGGAAGGTTGTCGGACTACGTGCCAATACGCCGGAGGGAGTCAAGGAGTATGCTTTCGATCGCATTTGCCTGGCTGTAGGTTCACGTCCTGCCAGTCGGATTGTGTCGACTACGGAAGGCATAGAAACCGATGATAACGGGTATGTACTGGTGAAAGAACGTCCTTTTGGTATGACAAGCCGTAAAGGAGTGTTTGCTGGAGGTGATGTGGTGCATCGTCCGCAAACGGTAGTGATGGCTATGAAAGCAGCAAAGAGCGTGGCAGTGGGCATCGCACAGTATGTCGATGCTGTAAAATTGCTGAGTGAATAACCTAATTATAAAATAAATACTAAAGTTTAAGGACTATATCCTGATTACTCAGGAAAAAGCATTAATTTCGCGAATTCAAATGAAACTTTAGATTTTAGATACCAAAAAACTTTACGATAATGATGGAACTTGATTTACTCACGGCTGTATCACCGATTGACGGTCGCTACAGAAGCAAAGCAGGAACTTTGGCTGCTTATTTTTCAGAATATGCGCTCATGAAGTATCGTGTGCGGGTGGAAATTGAATATTTCATCACTTTGTGTGAATTGCCTTTGCCGCAGCTGGCGTCATTTGATATGACTCGTTTTGAGTCTCTTCGTGATATCTACCGTAATTTCTCTGAAGGAGATGCTGCACGTATCAAGGAAATTGAAAGTGTGACAAATCACGATGTGAAAGCTGTTGAGTATTTCATCAAGGAACAGTTTGATAAACTGGGTGGACTGGAACCTTATAAAGAGTTCATTCACTTCGGACTGACTTCACAGGATATCAATAACACTTCAGTTCCTTTGTCTATCAAGGATGCGTTGGAAGAAGTCTATTATCCGCAGATTCAGAAACTGATTGACCAGTTGACTGCCTACGCAGAAGAATGGAAAAATATTCCGATGCTGGCAAAGACTCACGGGCAGCCTGCTTCTCCTACTCGTCTGGGCAAGGAAATCATGGTTTTTGCTTATCGTCTGAACCGTCAGCTGGCTGTATTGAAGGCTTGTCCGTTGACTGCGAAATTTGGTGGAGCAACCGGAAATTACAATGCACATCACGTGGCTTATCCGGATTTTGACTGGAAGGCTTTCGGTAATAAGTTCGTTGCTGAAAAATTAGGTTTGGAACGTGAAGAATATACTACACAGATTTCAAATTACGACGGACTGGGTGCCATCTTCGATGCAATGAAGCGTATCAATACCATCATGATTGACATGAACCGTGACTTCTGGCAGTATATTTCCATGGAGTATTTCAAGCAGAAAATCAAAGCGGGTGAGGTCGGCTCAAGTGCCATGCCGCATAAGGTGAACCCGATTGACTTTGAGAATGCAGAAGGTAACCTGGGAATGGCCAATGCAATATTGGAGCATCTTTCTTCCAAATTGCCGGTCTCTCGTTTGCAGCGTGACTTGACGGACTCTACAGTGTTGCGTAATATCGGTGTTCCTTTCGGACATACGGTGATTGCCATCCAGAGCTCACTGAAAGGTCTTGGAAAATTGCTGTTGAATGAACATAAAATCTATGAAGATCTCGATAATTGCTGGAGCGTAGTGGCTGAAGCTATTCAGACGATTTTGCGCCGTGAAGCTTATCCACATCCGTATGAAGCGTTGAAAGCGCTGACTCGTACGAACCAGGCTATTACAGAAGCTTCAATCAAAGATTTTATTGAAACACTGAACGTCAGCGAGGATATTAAAAAGGAATTGCGTGCGATTACTCCGCACAACTATACTGGAGTCTAACTTTAAAAAATAAATATCGCCCGAGAGGGTGTTGAGTATTAATATTAGCATTAAACAAAAAAATTATGGCAGAAAAAGAATTCAGACAAGATGGCGAAAACAGCCAGTCTGGCCGCGATGGTTACAAGTCTTACAACAGAGAAGGATATAACAAATATGGTAGAGGCGAGAAAAGCAACAGCTACGGTCGCCGTCCGTATAACAACAATAGAGAAGGGGGAGAAGGTTATCGTTCTTCTTATAATCCTCGCTTTAATAATGGAGAGGACCGTCCGCAGAGAGGTGGTTACGGTAATCGCCCGCAGCGTTCATACGGAAACCGCTCCTACAATAATGAAGGAGGAGAGCAGCGTTCTTCTTACAATCCTCGTTTTAACAACAATAATGGTGGACGTCCGCAGCGTGCATACACTCCTCGTTTCAACAACAACCAGGAAGGAGGAGAACAGCGTTCATATCGTCCGCGCTTTAATAATGCACAACAGGGTGGAGAACAGCGTCCGTATCGTCCTCGTTTTAACAACAATGGCGGACAGCAGGGTGGATATGGTCGTCCACAGGGAGGTTACCGTCCGCGTACTGCCGACTACAACCCGAATGCAAAATATAGTATGAAGAAGCAGATCGAGTACAAAGAACTGCTGACTGATCCGGATGAGCCGATTCGTTTGAACAAGTTCCTTGCGAATGCAGGTATCTGCTCTCGTCGTGAAGCGGATGAGTTTATCACTGCAGGAGTAGTATCTGTAAATGGTGAAATCGTAACGGAACTGGGTACAAAGGTGAAGCGTTCGGATGAGGTGAAGTTCCACGATCAGCCGGTAAATATTGAGCGTAAGGTATATGTACTGCTTAATAAACCGAAAGATTGCGTAACGACTTCGGATGACCCGCAGGAACGTAAGACGGTGATGGATTTCGTGAAAGGTGCTTGCAAGGAGCGTATCTATCCGGTAGGACGTCTGGACCGTAATACCACAGGTGTACTGCTGTTGACAAATGACGGTGACTTGGCATCGAAACTGACTCATCCTAAGTTCTTGAAGAAGAAAATTTATCATGTATACTGCGACAAGAATGTGACAAAGGCAGACTTGGATCAGATTGTACAGGGTATTACACTGGATGATGGTGAAATCCATGCTGATGCTATCAGCTACGCGTCGGATACAGACAAGTCGCAGGTGGGTATTGAAATTCACTCTGGAAAGAACCGTATCGTACGTCGTATTTTCGAATCGCTGGGCTATCGTGTGATTAAGCTGGACCGTGTGTACTTTGCGGGATTGACCAAGAAGGGATTGCGTCGCGGTGACTGGCGTTACCTCACAGAACAGGAAGTGGCCATGCTTCGTATGGGATCTTTTGAATAATGATAAATATAGCAGAACACAGGGATACACGGAAACGGAGCATCCCTGTGTTTTTAGATTAATTGATAAAACATAGAATCAAAATGGAAACAATTCGTAGAACAAAAATTGTTGACCTGCTGAAGCGTGAAGATTTTGGCGCGATGGTCAATGTGAAAGGTTGGGTGCGTACTCGCCGTGGTAGCAAACAGGTAAACTTTATTGCATTGAATGATGGTTCTACTATAAATAATGTGCAGATTGTAGTCGACTTAGCTAATTTTGATGAAGAGTTGCTGAAGTTGATTACAACGGGTGCATGTCTGAGCGTGAATGGAGAACTGGTAAAATCGGTAGGCTCCGGACAGGCAGCAGAAATTCAGGCACGTGAGATTGAAGTATTGGGTACTTGTGACAATACTTATCCATTGCAGAAAAAAGGACATTCAATGGAGTTCTTGCGTGAGATTGCTCACTTGCGTCCTCGTACGAATACGTTTGGTGCAGTGTTCCGTATCCGTCATAACATGGCTATTGCGATTCATAAGTTCTTCCATGAAAGAGGTTTCTTCTATTTCCACACTCCTCTGATTACAGCATCAGACTGTGAAGGTGCCGGACAGATGTTCCAGGTTACTACCATGAACCTCTATGATTTGAAGAAAGATGAAAACGGTTCTATTATTTATGATAATGACTTCTTCGGAAAGCAGGCAAGTCTGACAGTTTCCGGACAGTTGGAAGGTGAATTGGCTGCTACTGCTTTGGGAGCAATTTATACATTCGGACCGACATTCCGTGCGGAAAATTCAAATACACCGCGTCATTTGGCTGAGTTCTGGATGATTGAACCGGAAGTAGCTTTCAATGACATCAATGACAACATGGATTTGGCAGAAGAATTCATCAAATACTGTGTACAGTGGGCATTGGACAACTGTTATGACGATGTGAAGTTCTTGAACGATATGTTTGATAAGGGCTTGATTGAACGTCTGCAGGGGGTATTGAAGGAATCATTTGTACGTCTGCCTTATACAGAAGGTATCAAGATTCTGGAAGAAGCAGTAGCTAATGGACATAAGTTTGAATTCCCGGTTTACTGGGGCGTGGATTTGGCTTCAGAACACGAACGCTTCCTGGTGGAAGAGCACTTCAAACGTCCGGTTATCTTGACCGATTATCCGAAAGAAATCAAGGCGTTCTATATGAAACAGAACGAAGATGGCAAGACTGTACGTGCTATGGATGTGCTGTTCCCGAAGATTGGCGAAATTATCGGAGGTTCAGAGCGTGAAGCAGATTATGACAAACTGCTGACTCGTATTCAGGAACTGAATATCCCGATGAAGGATATGTGGTGGTATCTGGATACCCGTAAGTACGGTTCATGTCCTCATTCTGGATTCGGATTAGGCTTTGAACGTCTGCTGTTGTTTGTAACGGGCATGGCCAATATCCGCGACGTGATACCGTTCCCGCGTACACCGCGTAATGCTGAATTCTAAAAGAGAATTGTATACAGGAAAAAGTCATTCCATGTGGGATGACTTTTTTTGTGTGTTTGCGATAGAAAAATGTACATAAAATGCGTGATTCTCAAATTATTTTATAATTTTGTAGGTGCCTGATAGGTAATTCTAATACTTTTAGTTATGAAAATACGTTATTTTTTTCTGGTAGCATTTCTAATGCTCTTAGCTGTCGGCAATTCGATAGCCCAGGCTGTGCAGGAGAAGACTCCCGTCAATTTGCAGGGAGTTTGGCAGATGTGTTTCTATCGTTCTAATTCTCCGGATATACCGGGTGAACTTAAGACAAGTAATTCCTTGAAGATTCTTTCTGACGACGGACGCTTTATCAATTTGTTGATGATGCAGACGGGAGCCGTTATTTTGGGATATGGAACTTATGAGATGAATAGTGAAGGAGTATATACGGAATGTGTGGAGAAAAATGTGCATCTTCCGCAATTGAATGGAAAGAAAAATGAAATGCACTTTGATTTGAAAGAAAACGGTACGTTGATGTATGTGAAGTATTTCCTGGAGAGCGATGCCAACGGGAATAAGATTGATTCCTGGTGTCATGAAATCTGGAAGAAAGTAGAGATGTCACCGGTTTATCCGGGCGATGAGTTACGTTGACGGAAATGAGATAATAAACCGGGAAAAGGCCGTTGCGACAGGATGTCCGTAACGGCCTTTCCTTGTTTTATGGCATTAAAGTGTGATTCATAATCAATCGGTTATCCCGCGAAAAAAAGCTTAAAATCTTTGTCAGTTAAAAGAAAAACCGTACCTTTGCAAGCCGATTATTATCAACTAGTGATAAATTTTTAATTCTGAGTGCTTTATCCTTCTTTGTCCGGGAAGAATAGGGAGGTAGGAATTTGTTTTTTAGTAGTTAACATTTTAAAAAAGATTTAAGAGTGGATACTTTAAGTTACAAGACCATTTCTGCAAACAAGGAAACAGCAACTAAAGAATGGGTTGTTGTGGATGCTACCGATCAGGTTGTAGGCCGTCTCGGTGCGAAAGTTGCAAAGTTGTTGAGAGGTAAGTACAAACCTAACTTCACCCCTCACGTAGACTGCGGTGATAACGTAATTATCATCAATGCAGACAAAGTGAAATTTACAGGTAAGAAAATGACCGACAAGGTTTACCTGAGCTATACCGGCTATCCTGGTGGCCAGCGTGAGATTACTCCGGCTCGTCTGTTGGCGAAACCGAATGGCGCTGAAAAATTGATGAAAAGAGTAGTAAAAGGTATGCTTCCTAAGAATCGTCTGGGAGCTAAGTTGCTGGGTAACTTGTATGTTTACGAAGGAAGTGAACATAAACACGAAGCCCAGACCCCGAAAGTAATTGATATTAATTCACTTAAATAATAAAGAATGGAAGTAGTAAATGCATTAGGCAGACGTAAAAGCGCAGTAGCTCGCGTTTTCGTAAGCGAAGGTACAGGAAAGATTACTATTAACAAGAGAGACCTTGCACAGTACTTTCCATCAACTATTCTTCAGTATGTAGTTAAACAGCCGTTGAACAAATTGGAAGTGGCTGAAAAATATGATATCAAAGTTAACTTGTGCGGTGGTGGTTTCACTGGTCAGTCTCAGGCTTTGCGTCTGGCTATCGCTCGTGCACTGGTTAAAATCAATCCGGAAGATAAGAAGGCTCTTCGTTCTGAAGGTTTCATGACTCGCGATTCTCGTTCTGTTGAACGTAAGAAACCGGGACGTCCGAAAGCACGTCGTAGATTCCAGTTCAGTAAACGTTAACGAGGGGACAAGTTGGATAAGGGACAAGTTAGCAAGGTGGTTCACTCGGTGGGTCTGTCCTTGTTGCCTCGTCAACTGATACCTCGTCACCTAAAGAAGCGTTTAGTATCTAAACTGTCAGGATTCTTCCTGCAAGCTCTTGTCGGAAAGACTACCGGGCAGTTGGTTCAATAAACAAAAAAGAAAGTAAACGATTAAAATTAAAAACAATGTCAAGAGTAAATTTTGATACATTATTGGAGGCTGGTTGCCACTTCGGACACCTTAAAAGAAAGTGGAACCCTGCAATGGCTCCTTATATTTTCATGGAACGCAACGGTATTCATATCATCGATTTGAACAAAACTGTTGCTAAAGTTGAAGAAGCTGCTGAAGCTTTGAAACAAATCGCAAAATCAGGAAAGAAAATCCTGTTCGTTGCTACTAAGAAACAAGCTAAACAAGTTGTAGCTGAGAAAGCTGCTTCTGTAAATATGCCGTACGTAATCGAACGTTGGCCGGGTGGTATGTTGACTAACTTCCCGACAATCCGTAAGGCTGTGAAGAAAATGGCTACTATCGACAAATTGACAAATGATGGTACTTACTCAAACTTGTCAAAGAGAGAAGTTCTTCAGATTTCTCGTCAGCGTGCTAAGTTGGAAAAGAACTTGGGCTCTATCGCTGATTTGACTCGTCTGCCGTCTGCATTGTTCGTAGTAGACGTATTGAAAGAAAATATCGCAGTTCGTGAAGCTAACCGTCTGGGTATTCCTGTATTTGCTATCGTAGATACTAACTCAGATCCTTCAAACATCGATTTCGTAATTCCGGCAAACGATGACGCTACTAAATCAGTAGAAGTTATCTTGGATGCTTGCTGCGCTGCAATGGCAGAAGGCTTGGAAGAAAGAAAAGCTGAAAAGGTAGATATGGAAGCTGCTGGTGAAAATGCACCGAAAGCTGCTAAGAAAAAAGCTACCAAAGCTCGCATGGATAAAGCTGAAGAAGATGCAATCAACGCATCTAAGGCTGCTGCGTTCATGAGCAAGGATGAAGAAGAAGCTTAATCAATAAAGTAAGTTGAGAATTGAAAATTGAAAATTGGGAAAACTGTATTCTCAATTCTCAATTCTCAATTCTCAACTTTGTTTTTAAGAACATTACTAACTCAAAATAAAAGATATTATTATGGCTGTAAGTATGGCTGATATCACCAAGCTTCGTAAAATGACTGGAGCTGGTATGATGGACTGTAAGAACGCTTTGGCAGAATCAGAAGGCGATTTCGACAAAGCAATGGAAATTATCCGTAAAAAAGGACAGGCTGTAGCTGCAAAACGTTCTGACCGTGAAACTTCAGAAGGTTGCGTGTTGGCAAAATCAACTGGTGACTACGCTGCAATGATTGCTTTGAAGTGTGAAACAGACTTCGTTGCAAAGAACGCAGATTTCGTAGCATTGACTCAGGCTATCCTGGATGCTGCTATCGCTAACAAGTGCCAGACTTTGGATGAAATCAAGGCTTTGCCTATGGGTAACGGTACTATTGCTGATGCAATTGTAGAACGTAGTGGTATCACTGGTGAAAAGACTGAATTGGATGGTTTCAATTTCGTATCAGGTGCTTGCACTGCTGTTTACAACCACATGAATAAGAATCAGCTTTGTACAATCGTTGCATTCAACAAAGAATGTGATGCTCAGGTAGCTCATGAAATCTGTATGCAGATTGCTGCCATGAACCCGATTGCAATTGATGAAGCTGGTGTTCCTGAATCTGTAAAACAGGAAGAAATCAATGTAGCTATTGAAAAGACTAAGGCTGAACAGGTACAGAAAGCTGTTGAAGCTGCTTTGAAGAAAGCTGGTATCAATCCTTCTCACGTAGATAGCGAAGAGCACATGGAAAGCAACATGGCTAAGGGATGGATTACTGCTGAAGATGTAGCTAAAGCTAAAGAAATCAAGGAAAAAGTAGCTGCAGAAAAAGCTGCTAACTTGCCTGAGGCTATGATTGAAAATATCGCAAAAGGCCGTCTGGGTAAATTCTTGAAAGAAGTTTGCTTGCTGAAACAGGAAAGCATCATGGATCCGAAGAAGACTGTTGCTGATGTATTGAAAGCTGCTGATCCGGAACTGGCTGTTGCAGACTTCAAACGTTTCACTTTGCGTGCTGAATAATTATTAGGATGCAATATTCTTTCGGGCGTGCCATTTGGTACGCCCGATTTGTTTTACGGTTACTTGGTTCAAGTAGCCGTTTTTTATTGATTATTATCAGGAAAAGTAATCTTTCAAGCAGGATTATTTTGTATTTTTGCTGTCGGAAAACATAGAATGGAATTCTAACTTTTAAACAAAATAGATTATGGCAAAGAAAGCGCTTTTAATGATTCTGGACGGTTGGGGTTGTGGCGACCGTCAAAAAGATGATGTAATCTTCAATACTCCGACTCCTTACTGGGACAGTCTGTTGGCTAACTATCCTCATTCACAGCTTCAGGCCAGCGGTGAAAATGTAGGTTTGCCTGACGGCCAGATGGGTAACTCAGAAGTAGGTCACTTGAACATCGGTGCAGGCCGTATCGTATATCAGGATTTGGTGAAGATTAACCGTGCATGTGCCGACAACAGCATTATGCAGAACAAGGAAGTGGTAGCTGCTTTCTCATACGCAAAAGAACATGGAAAAAACATCCACTTCATGGGATTGACTTCCAATGGTGGTGTACACTCTTCTTTGGAACACTTGTTCAAATTGTGTGACATTGCAAAGGAATACGGACTGGAAAATACTTTCATCCACTGCTTCATGGACGGTCGTGATACAGACCCGAAGAGCGGTAAGGGATTCATTGAACAGCTGACTGCTCATTGCGAAAAATCAGCTGGAAAGATTGCTTCTATCGTAGGACGTTTCTATGCAATGGACCGTGACAAACGTTGGGCACGTGTGAAAGAAGCATACGATTTGCTGGTAAATGGTATAGGTAAGAAAGCTACCGACATGGTACAGGCTATGCAGGAATCATACGATGAAGGTGTAACAGACGAATTCATCAAACCGATTTCCAATGCAAACTTCGACGGTACTATCAAGGAAGGGGATGTAGTTATCTTCTTCAACTACCGTAACGACCGTGCAAAAGAATTGACTATCGTATTGACTCAGCAGGATATGCCGGAAGAAGGCATGAAGACCATCCCGGGATTGCAGTACTACTGTATGACTCCGTATGATGCTTCATTCAAAGGCGTACATATCTTGTTCGACAAGGAAAACGTACAGAATACATTGGGCGAATACCTTGCAAGCAATGGCAAGACTCAGCTGCACATCGCAGAAACTGAAAAATATGCCCATGTAACCTTCTTCTTCAACGGTGGACGTGAAACTCCGTATGACAACGAAGACCGTATTCTGGTTCCTTCACCGAAGGTTGCTACTTACGACTTGAAGCCGGAAATGAGCGCATACGAAGTAAAAGATAAACTGGTAGAAGCTATCGGTACACAGAAATATGACTTTATCGTAGTGAACTATGCAAACGGTGACATGGTAGGTCATACAGGTATCTATGAAGCAATTGAAAAGGCTGTAGTAGCTATCGACAACTGTGTGAAAGATACAGTAGAAGCTGCTAAGGCTAACGGTTATGAAGTTATCATCATTGCAGACCACGGAAATGCAGATCATGCATTGAATGAAGACGGTACACCGAACACAGCTCACTCTTTGAATCCGGTTCCGTTTGTATATGTAACTGAAAACAAAGACGCCAAAGTAGAAAATGGTGTATTGGCCGATGTTGCTCCTTCTATCCTGCACATTTTGGGTATGGCACAGCCGTCTGAAATGACAGGTCGCGACCTGATTAAATAAGAATCCACAGTGATTTAGAATATAGAGCCGGGGTTCGTTATCGGAAGATAATGGACTCCGGTTTTTTATGCACCATGTTAAATCGATTGTGTTTCAGATAGGGAGAACACAGGCGGTGCAGTCTTGGACAAAATAAAAAGCCGCAAAGTAAATAAAAGGAATTACTTTGCGGCTTTCTGTCAAAACAGAGTTTATTATGCTTTTACTCCGTTGTATTCATCAGATACAGTTAATTTTTTGCGGCCTTTAGCGCGACGTGCTGCCAATACTCGGCGACCGTTTGCGGTAGCCATTCTTTCACGGAAACCGTGTTTGTTTCTTCTCTTTCTGTTAGAGGGTTGGAATGTTCTTTTCATTTTCGTATATACTATTTTATGTTATTATTCCATGCGTTCGGGCTGCAAAATTAGTGACTTTTTTTTAATAATCAAAGTGCTAAATCATTTTTAGACAAATCTTTTTGCGTTTTTTCGCGATTTAGATTAATTTTGCACCGTATTCAGAGAATAAATCAAACTATTACATAATAATAAAGGATTTAAGTTATGATTAATGCTCAAGACATTAAAATCGGAACCGCTATCCGTATGGATGGCAAATTGTATTTCTGCATTGACTTCCTGCATGTAAAACCGGGTAAAGGAAACACTTTCATGCGTACAAAACTGAAAGATGTGGTAGACGGATATGTATTGGAACGTCGTTTCAACATCGGTGAAAAACTGGAAGATGTACGTGTAGAACGTCGTCCTTATCAGTTCTTGTACAAAGAAGGTGATGATTATATTTTCATGAACCAGGAAACTTTCGAACAGGTGCCTATCGCTCATGACCTGATTGAAGGTGTAGACTTCCTGAAAGAAGAAATGATTGTAGAAGTTGTTTCTGATGCTTCTACTGAAACTATCCTGTTCGCAGAATTGCCGGTAAAAGTTCAGCTGAAGGTTACTTACACTGAACCGGGTCTGAAAGGTGATACTGCTACTAACGCTACTAAGCCTGCTACTGTAGAAACTGGAGCTACAGTACGTGTTCCGTTGTTCATCAACCAGGATGAAACTATCGAAGTAGATACTCGCGACGGTTCTTACGTAGGTCGTGTAAAAGCTTAATGCTGACAGACACTGAATTTCAGATAAAAAAAGAAAGCCGTACTGGATGATTCCGGTGCGGCTTTCTTTTTGTCGTTTATCGATAATGTAAGTAGTCTATATCTACATATCCAGATTCACTTTTGTCGTTGAAGCAATAGATGCCGATGCGGTCTCCCCGATAGTTTCCCCATACCATTTGATACGGTTCTCCAAACTGAATGAAATTATCTCCGTCCAGGCTGTAATAATATTGTGATTTCCCATCCATTCCCCAACAAGTTTTGAACCAGACAAACGAAGTAGAAATTTCGTTTCCTTTTAGGATGTGGCCATTATTCCGATACTCGATAAAATACTGCGTTCCTTCTTTTACCACACCAAGAGCCGAATGATGAGAGGAAAAGTGGCAAATTCCATTTCTTTGTCCGTCGGCCATCTGTGAAATGTCCATTTTCACAATCACTTCGTTATCTTGTTTCCGGAATGTACGCTGTGTAAGCGTGTTTCCCGCTTTTAGGAGTTGATTACTTTCTATCGGGCGGAAAGCTTTCAGACGCATCCATCCGGGACGTTCTGTCAGAGAAAAGAAATCTTTTCGAGGCTGGTAGTTCCATTGCCATTGTGGACCTAGTATTTCGCTGTCAAAGTCATCACTTCTTAAAAGTGTCAGTTTCGGTGATGAGAAGGCTGGCATGGGAGCTTCCCATTGCATGGTGCCGATTTGCTGTGGCAGAACTTTTCCGATGAGCGGCCAGCCGTCTATCCATATAACGGGGAGCAGACTGACAATTCGCCCGCTCCAGTCGCCTGTACCGTGATGAGTCAGAAAATACCATTTCCCGTCTTTTCCTTGTATGATGCCTCCCTGATTGGGCTCCATGGCTTCTCTGCTGGCTAGTGCAAGCTGTTTTTCTTCTTTATAAGGTCCAAATAGCTTTTTGGAGCGCCTTGCCATCACGTATCGTCCTGTTCCCGGTTTGTGCTCACTGAAAACCAGATAATACCATTCTCCAACTTTTATCAGTTTATTGGCTTCCCTTCCGTTTCCTGAATGAATAAGCTTGGCCGATTTTCTGTTGATACTTTTTCCGTCTTTTGCCATGGGGAAGAGATAAGTCTTGTATCCGTCCGCGAAATGAGTCCCTACGAAACAAGCTTTCCCGTCTTCATCCCAGATGGCCGTGCAGTCATCCCAGCCTGCTTCCAGCAAGAGAGGGGTAAGTGGTTCCCAAGGTCCTTCGGGTTTGGAAGAGGAAGTCATAAAGTATCCTTCATCCGGTGTGCCGAAGAACAGGTAAAAGCGTCCATTATGGTAACGCAAGGTACCCGCCCATACTCCCCGTGCATAGCGGTCCATCTGGTCCCAGTTCAATTTGGTTCCTATTTGTGTCAGGTCACTGATAATATTCCCACAGAACTCCCAGTTTACGAGGTCTTTGGAGTGTAGCAGGGTCATACCTGGAGAAAATTGGAAAGTAGAAGAAATGGCATAGTAATCGTCTCCTACCTGAATGCAGTCTATGTCACTGTAATCAGCCGGAATGATGGGATTGCGATAGGTGCCATCATTTTGTTCTCCCCATTTTTCCCAGTTTCCCCATACGGGATTGGATTCATTAGAGGTGTTTTGAGCAGTAACGTCACCTAGAATACAAAAACCGGTTATCAGGCCGACATATAAAATCCGTTGTATCATAAAAGTTTAATTCCTTTTCCTCCTTTTAATGTAATGTTTTTTACCTTTCCGTTGAAGCAGACTTTCGTCTTTCCGCCTTTGCGTGACTGGATGTACAAGGATGTGACTTTATTGTCTTTCCATTCCATGTCGACGATGAATCCTCCACGGGCACAGATACCTTTCACGCTGCCGTCCTTCCATTCCTCCGGAAGAGCCGGAAGCAGAGTGATACTGTTCTCGGAAGATTGCATCAGCATTTCAATGACGCCGGCGCAACCGCCAAAGTTACCGTCAATCTGGAAAGGCGAGTGTGCATCGAGCAGGTTGGGGTAGGTACCTCCTCCGCGTCGTGCATCCTTTCCTTTGTATCCGTCCGGACTGACATAACGCAGCAGGCGACGGTAGATGTGGTACGCATTCTTGCTGTCTTGCAGGCGTGCATAAAGGTTGACACGCCAGCCGGTGCTCCAGCCCGTAGTATTGTCGCCTTTGATTTCCAGCGTACGGGCACAGGCCTTTGCCAGTTCCGGAGTTTCTTTTACAGACAGATGATGTCCCGGATACAAACCGAACAGATGCGACTGATGACGGTGTTGCGGTTCCTGGTCTTCCCAGTCGTGGAACCATTCCTGTAGGTTACCTTTCTTGCCAACCTGGTAAGGCAGCAGGCGGGGAAGCGTCTTCTCTATCTGCTTCCGGAAGGTTTTGTCTGTACCTAATGCTTCGGCAGCCTTGGCCGCATCTATCAGGCATTCACGTGTCATAGCCAGGTCGGAAGTACAGCCGTAGGAAGTAGCTCCTGCGTAGCCGTCGGGAGTCAGGAACTTGTTTTCGGGCGATGTACCCGGTGAAGTAATCAGCTTGCCGTCTTTTTCTATCAGCCAGTTCAGGCAGAATTCGGCTGCACCTTTCAGTACCGGATAATATTGCTGGAGAAATTCCTTGTCCTGTGTGAAGGTGTAGCGTTCCCAGATATGAGTAGACAGCCAGGCGCCTCCCATGGTCCAGCATGCCCACGACGGGTCGCCCACGTTCAATCCTACCGGACAGGTCATGGCCCAGATGTCCGTATTCTGTCCCAGACACCATCCTTTCTGTACGCCGTAATAAGCCTTGGCACTCTCTTCTCCCGTGTGTTGCAGGTTGGCGATGAAGTCCATCAGTGGGCGGTGCATTTCACTCAGATTGGCCGTTTCAGCTGCCCAGTAGTTCTCCTCCAGGTTGATGTTGCTGGTATAGTTGCAGCTCCAGGGCGGGAGCAGGCGTTCGTTCCACAGACCTTGCAGGTTGGCGGGTACTCCCGGTGTACGTGAACTGGAAATGAGCAGGTAGCGGCCATATTGAAAATACAAAGCTTCCAGTTCCGGATTCCTTTGTGACTTGTCTGTATATTGCAATAGCTGTTCGTCGGTAGGCAGGGCTGCAATGGCCTGGTCTGTCTTACCTAGGCAAAGTCCCACGCGGTCGAAGAAAGACTTGTAGTCTGTCACGTGTGCATTCTCCAATTCCTCGAACGTTTTCTGTGCTGCCCGTTCCATGCGTCGTGTTACCAGGTTCCGGTAGTCGCGTCCTTCTTTCATGGGGTCCTTGTCGAAGCCGTTGAAGCTGGTGACGTTGGCTATCAGAATCAAGGCTTCTTTTCCGCCTTTCACCTTCAGCTCGCCCGATGGAAAGCTTTTGACCTCACTCTGAGGAGCTATGACCCGAATCAGTGTGCGGAAATGCGTTCCCCGTTCCGGATCATACAAATGCTTGTTGTTTACTCCGTCAAAATATACGGGATAGGAGTGATAGGCAGCATATCCTTCGGCTGAAATCTCATTGCCGTTGGCCGTAGTGGCATGAGGCAGGAGCGAGTTGAATGAAAGAGTGGCTTGCAGCCCTTGTGCGCTTTCCGTCTGCAGGCGCAGTACAATCACTGAGTCGGGGGCTGAAGCAAAATAATCACAGGCAAAATCTGCACCGTTTCTCTGGTAGGCGGTTCGTGCCATGGCCCGGCTGATGTCCAGTGTCCGTTGATAGTGGCTTATCTTAGCCGGTTCGGCAGAATAAGTGATGGAAAGTTGGCCCAGCGGCTGATAGTTTTCGCTGTAGTGTCCTTGAACCTTTCGTTGGGCACGGTCGGCTCCCCGGTAATCTTCCTTGTCGAGCAAGGCACGGATTTCCGGAATAGCCTTGTAGGCATCGGGAGTTGTGACTTTCCGGTCGGGTTCTCCGGTCCATAGGGTGATGTCGTTCAGATAGAGTACGTCTTTGTCGGTGCCTCCGTAAAGAATAGCTCCCATCGTACCGTTTCCGATGACGAGAGCTTCTTCAAAGAATTCAGCAGGACGGTTGTAGTGCAGCACTAAGTTTTCTTGTGCTGTAAGATAAGAGGTCGGTAAGGAAAGGATATAAGCTGTAATCATGGCACCTTTCCACCTTCTTGCAAAGTTACTTTTCATAGTCTATGTGTGAATAAAGAAATCAGTTGCAAGTTATCAAGAAATCTTTATATGGGCAAAGTTCAAGCATGAAAAGTAAGGTGAAAAATGCCGATGAAAAAACGCCCTTACGTTTTATCTCAAACGCAAGTACATTTGAGATGAAACGCAAGGACGTTTGCATTAAAACGTAAAGGCGTTTTGTCTTAAACTCTTTGGCGTTTTGAACGGAACGCAAAAGAGTTTTGTGGAGAGTTTTTAATTTCTTCCGAAACCCCATAAAAAAAGCCTTTCCATCATCGCGATGAAAAGGCTTCTTTTTATTCTTTCCAGAAAAATAATCAATTATTTTTTCTTGTGGTTTGCATAACGGCTCATGAACTTGTCCACACGTCCTGCAGTATCCACCAGCTTAGACTTACCAGTGTAGAACGGGTGAGATGAGCTAGAGATTTCCAGCTTAACCAACGGATAAGTTTCTCCTTCGAATTCAATTGTGTCTTTAGTAGCACAAGTTGAACGAGACAGGAACATGTCGCCGTTTGACATGTCTTTAAATACTACCGGACGGTAGTTTTCAGGATGAATGCCTTTTTTCATTTTAGTATATACTTTTTATTGTTATTATTGACAAATAAATATGTGGTAACACTGGTAAAGTGTGTAATGGTCTATTTCGGGTTGCAAAGATACGCTATTTCTTTGAAACTAAAAAGAAATACCCGAAAAAAATATTCTGTCACTCAAAGGCTTTTATATAATAGGTAAATCAGTTTTTGTCACATCTACTTTGCATCCTTGCCGCATGTTATGGTAAATATTCCGCTTAAAATTGATTTGTCTCAAGAAAAGACAGAAAATCTCCGATTTAGTATATTGCTAATTCTTTTTATATTGTTACTTTTGCAGATGGAATTAATTACTAACAATTATAAAACTTACAAAAATGGTTAATTACAAAGAGTTAGGCTTGGTGAACACAAGAGATATGTTTGCCAGAGCAATCAAAGGTGGATATGCTATCCCTGCTTTCAACTTCAACAATATGGAACAGTTGCAGGCCATCGTGAAGGCTGCTGTAGAAACAAAATCTCCGGTTATCTTGCAGGTATCTAAAGGTGCTCGTAACTATGCTAACCAGACTTTGTTGCGTTACATGGCAGAAGGTGCTGTAGAATATGCAAAAGAATTGGGTTGCGCACATCCTGAAATCGTGCTTCACCTTGACCACGGAGATTCATTCGAATTGTGCAAATCTTGCATCGACATGGGATTCTCTTCAGTAATGATCGACGGTTCTCACTTGCCATACGAAGAAAACGTAGCTTTGACTAAGAAAGTAGTTGACTACGCTCATCAGTTCGATGTAACTGTAGAAGGTGAACTGGGTGTGCTGGCTGGTGTAGAAGATGAAGTTTCTGCAGAACACCACACTTATACTAACCCTGAAGAAGTTATCGACTTCGCTACTCGTACAGGTTGCGACTCATTGGCTATCTCAATCGGTACTTCTCACGGTGCTTACAAGTTCAAACCTGAACAGTGCCACGTTGATCCGGCTACAGGCCGTCTGGTTCCTCCTCCATTGGAATTTGCCGTACTGGATGCTGTAATGGAAAAACTGCCGGGATTCCCTATCGTTCTTCACGGTTCTTCTTCAGTTCCTCAGGAAGAAGTGGATACTATCAATAAGTTCGGTGGCAAGCTGGAAGCTGCTATCGGTATTCCTGAAGATCAGTTGCGTAAAGCTGCTAAATCTGCAGTTTGCAAGATCAACATCGACTCAGACTCTCGTCTGGCTATGACTGCTGCTATCCGTAAAGTATTCGCTGAAAAACCGGCTGAATTCGACCCGCGTAAATACCTGGGCCCGGCTCGTGACAACATGGAAAAACTTTACAAGCACAAAATCATCAACGTATTGGGTTCTGACAACAAGTTGGCTCAGTGCTAATTGCGCTTGATACTTATTACACCTGAATAAAATGAATGAAGGCTGCTTTCCTTTCAGAAGGCAGCCTTTTTTAATTTCTTACCAGAACTTGTTCTGAGAAGGGTTATATTCAAATCCTGCTTCTTTCAAACGGTTCAGAATATCTTCCTTGCTCACGTTCATGTCTGCACAAAGGGCATCGAGCGAAGGATAATAGTCTCTTAACTTCATGTTGATGAAGCTGAAAAGCATCATCGGGTCTTTAGGTAATTCCATATTGATAAATAATTTTCGATGTATTCTTTTTTCGGGGTGCAAAGTTACGACTTTTATTGCTTCATTAATCCTATTTAATTGATAATTTATTTGTTATCTTTGTCCCGTTATGTCAACTAAACGAATTATAGAAGATAAAGATTTCCACCGTATTGTGATTGCCACGCGCCGGGGAGCGAGAAACATTACGATGCGTGTCAAGCCCGACGGCCTGTATCTCACGGTGCCGCCTTACAGCAAGACGGACAAAGTGCTTTCTACCCTGGAGCAGTTTCGTGCCGATTTACGGGAACGCTTTCGGCAGGTGGCGGTACGGCCAATCGATTTCAGTTTTCGGATTGAGGCCGACTGTTTTCGTTTGTCATTGTCTCCCAGTCACCTGAAATGTTTCACGGTGCGGCAGATGCCTTCGGGCGAAGTGACCGTGTTCTGTCCGGAACATACCGATTTTTCGGATGAAGCGGTTCAGAAGCTGGTGCGTGGGGCTATTTTGCGTGCCATGAAAAAAGTGGCGGCTGAGTTTCTGCCACCCTTGCTGAGTGTGTGGGCAGAACGCTTCGGGTTGACTTACCGAAAAGTACGGATTACCGCTGCCCGTTCACGATGGGGAAGTTGTACTTCAGCTAAAACCATCAGTTTGTCCTGTTACCTGATGTTAGTTCCCTCTCACCTGATTGACTATGTTATTTTGCATGAACTGGCTCACACACGTGAAATGAACCATGGCCCTCGTTTTTGGGAGTTGCTTGACAGCATGACGGCAGGGCAGGCCTTACGTTTACGGGGAGAACTTCGGAGGTTCCGGCCATCTTTTTAAAAAGAATTCCAAACATGTGTATAATGTACACTTTTTGATGTAATTTTGTGCCGTAGAAGATAGGTAACAGGTAAAAAAGATTGTTTGCATGAAAAAAAGTTTACTGGCACTTGCCTCCGGTACACTCGGGTTAGGTATTGCTGATGTTTATTTGTGCGGCAGCCTTGTTTGCGGTGTCTCCTCCTCAGCAATTGTTGTTGCTGCAGAACTCCAGAGGAAGCGAAATGATGGGAGCGGCTTGTGTGCAGATTGCTTTCAATTTGGGAAATGCGGTAGGAGCATATGCCGGAGGACTTCCGATTGATGCAGGATTAGGTTATCGCTATCCGGCACTGGTAGGAGTCTTTGTGGTGGCTTTAGGATGGGTCTGCGTTACCTGGTATATCCGGAGAGAACGCAGGCATTTTATAAATGAACCGATACGATTGTAACATAAATATGCTATGAGACTTTTGTTGACTTTATGTATTATTTTATTTGGGGGGAATACGCTACGCCTGGAGGCGAAGAAACATTTCTTCTCAAATTATAATTTCTGTCATATAACAGAGGAAGCCGGCTTGCCTAATAACTCGGTGACTGCCGTAATGAAAGATTCATTCGGATATATCTGGGTGGCCACTCAGGACGGGCTGGCGCGTTACGACGGCTATCGTTTCCTGAGTTATGGGGTGAAGGAACCTCTTTATCGCTTGAAAGGGAACTATGTCTACACATTGTGCGAGGATCGCCAGAAAAGGCTCTGGGTAGGTTCGGATGCCGGACTTGACCTGATTGACCTACAGACAGGTCTTTCTTTGCCCGCGTCTGATTTAGGAGCAGTATCGGAATTATCATCTTTGTTTAATTCGTTTGTCCGTTCGGTGGTACAGACTACCGATGGAAATATATGGGTAGTAACCGACAAGATGCTGTGGTGTCTGGAACTGGATTCTTCAGGAGTCGTGACGGCTTTTTATCGGATGCAAGCTGAAGCCGATGAGAGTGTATCGGCCATTGCGGAGATTGAAGGAGGACTTTGTGCCGGAGTAGGTAACTGTATTTACCGGATTGTGAAAGAAGGAGGAAATAAGTTGCGTAAACAGCAGCTTTCGGATGCCATTGTACCTTTTAGTGATGACTGGCGTATCTCTTGTCTGCAAGCCGACGGCGATTTCTTGTGGATAGGCAGTAATCGTGGACTTTTCCGCTATTACCGGCAAACCAAGACGATGAAGCGCTACCGTTACTCTTCGCATCGGGAGGGAATGCTCAGTCAGGCTTATATCACGGATATGAAGCTGACTTCCGACGGCAGTCTGGTGGTTTCCACTTTCAACGGTCTAAATGTATATGACCGTGAATCCGATACCTTTTCTTTTATCCGCCGGGTGGAAGATTCCGAAGAACGAGGATTGAATTCCAATATTATAGTCTGTCTGTTTACTGACGGGCAGGACATCTGGGCCGGTACACAGGATGGAGGAGTAAATTTGTTGTATCTGTCACGTAGATTAGAGGTCTCCAGATTAGGAGATATTCCTTGGGATTTGTCTGTCGGACGTACGCCACAAATTAGTGCCATAACGGAAGATAAGAATGGAGATTTATGGATTGGTACAATTGAGGGAGGACTTTATCGTATGAATCCACAAACGAAAAATGTGCAGCATTATGCTTTCACCCCATACAGCTCCACTTCCATTCTTTCCAATAGCGTGAGCGGAGTATTGTTGGATAGTGACAATCATCTATGGGCTTATACTTGGGGAGCTGGAATTAGTGAATTGGATTTGAATAAATCTCAGTGTGCCTTTCGCCAACATTCTAATGGTGAAGTTCCAGGGCTGGAGGATGATTTTATTATGAGTGCTGCGGAAGACCCTGTAAATAAAGGTGTTTGGTTTGGAACCACTCACGGTTTGGTATTTTATGACAAAAAGCAGAAACGATTTTCTCGAATAAGTTTGAACGTAAATGAATTTGAATCGCTCGGAACAATGTGTGTTGACCGTAAGAATCGTTTGTGGTTTGGCACTTCTGAAGGTTTATTTATTATTGACTTGTTCTCTTTTGCCCGCTCGCGCAGACACTTGAATTATACCTATTTACGCTATAAACTGGATGACGAGAAGTCTACCCAGGTAGAACGGATAAATTGTGTTTTTCAAGATAGTAGAGGCGTTATTTGGTTAGGAGGAAGAGGCACGGGACTTTATCGTCTGATTTCCGATGATATGAATCGTTTTCTGTTTAAACGCTACGGAGAATCTGAGGGATTTTATGAAAAGATAGTTTATGGAGTGAGCGAAGATAAATTAGGCAATATATGGATTGCTACAGAAAGTGGTTTGTCACGTTTGCTGGTTAATAGTGAGACTTTTATATTTTATAACAAGTCAGATGGGATTTTGGATAAGGGTTATGACGGTAATGCACTCTATTTTTCTCAAAGGCATAACTGTTTGTACTGTGGGAAAGACTATGGTTTGTATCAGATTCGGCTTCGGAAACCTTTTGGGTTATCTGAAAACCATGGAGTGGTGGTCTCATCAGTTAGGATAAATGACGGTGAATGGATTTACGGAGATGAGAAATGTATGTCAGGTTTGGAAGAAGGTGATGAGCTGGCTGTAGCCTTGACATCTCATGTGTACGGTTATAGTAACTCCGTACGTATTCGTTACAAACTGAAAAGAGAAGAAAAATGGACAGAACTTCCTCCGGAAAAACCGGTAATTATTTTTCCTTCTTTATCATCTGGTACTTATAAGCTTGAGATACAGGCTACTGACGAAGAAGGAAAATGGTCGGAACGCACTTTACGACTGGACATCCAGGTGCGTCCGTATTTTTATAAATCCTGGTGGTTCCTATTGCTCCTTTTAGTATCTGTGGTTTGCCTTTCTATTGTTTTTTATCGCTATAAAGTGAGACGGTTGAAATACAGACAGATGCAATTGGAACAGCTGGTAGCTCAACGTACACACGAACTGGAGGTACAGAATCATAGTCTGGAAGTGATGGCTCACCATGTGGAGGATATGGCAGAAGAAAAGATTCGTTTCTTTACACACATTACTCATGAATTTCGTACACCAGTTACTTTGATTCATGGACCTATACAGCAGGCACTGGCATTGACCTCCAATGAAGAAGTGAAAGAGCAGTTACATATAGCGGAACGTAATGTACAGGATTTGCTTGCGTTAGTGAATGAACTGATGGATTTCCGGAAACTTGATACCGAAAAGGTGAAGTTGAATATTCGTCCTTTTGATCTTGTCTCCATGATGGAGGATTTGCTTCTGCCTTTCGTCTCGTTTGTGAAACATCGTCATATTACATTGCAGGCTTATTATCATCTTAGAGGGCTTTCTGTGAGTGCAGACCCTACATATCTCCATCGTGTACTGACTAATTTATTGGCCAATGCCGTAAAGTTTACTCCTGATGGGGGACATATCCGACTTTATGCAGCCCGTATAGTGGATAATGAGGGAAAAGTGCAGCTTTACCTTTCGGTGTCGGATACAGGATGTGGCATACCGGAGAAAGATCTTCCACAGATTTTTGACAGTTTCTTTCAGGCGCAAAATAAGGTGACTTATCCAGTCTTCGGACAGTCTGGAACGGGTATCGGCTTGAATGTATGCAAGCGGATTGTGGCTCTTCATGGAGGTGTGATTTCAGCTAAGAACAATCGTGCCGGGGGAACCTCTTTCCGTGTTATGTTACCGATGAAGGAAATGCCGAAAGAGGAACTTGTTGTTGCAGGCGGAATATCTGAAAAGGAAAATCTTTCCGCAATGGAGGAAGTTCCTTTACAGAAAGAAACTCTGTTAGTTGTTGATGACAACCATGATATGCGTCGTTATATTCGTTCTTTATTGCAAAAGGAATATAAACTCTTTGAGGCTGAAAATGGGGTGAAGGCCATGGAGATACTCGAAAAGCATCATGTCGATTTGATTATCAGTGACCTGCTTATGCCAGAAATGGACGGGCTGGAATTCTCAAAGAGAGTGAAAGAGAATTTGGCCACCAGCCATATTCCTTTCTTGATTCTTACGGCGGTGCATTCAGAAGAAAATGAAAAAAAATGCTATTCAATAGGCGTTGATGAGTATCTATGCAAACCGTTTGATGCGGATATATTCAAATATCGTATCCGTAATATCCTGACTTTGCGCAGAGGATATCAAGAAAGATTCTCGAAACCAGTTGCTTTGGCAGACATGAGTGAAATGGGATTGATAGAGGAATCTAGAGATAAAGTGTTTATGGACCGGGCTATGGAATTGATGAAACTGCATTATGCTGAGGCTGAATATGGTCTGGATGCCTTTGTGCGTGATATGGGGTATAGCAAAACGCTGGTGAATCAGAAAATGCAAAGTCTGGCAGGGATGCCTATCGGACAGTTTATGAAGAATTTCAGGCTGGACATGGGACGAAAATTGCTGGAACAAGCCAAGGGAGATGCCAATGTATCGGAAGTGGCTTATGCAGTTGGCTTCAATGATCCTAAATATTTTACCAAATGTTTCAAACAACGTTTTGGATGTTTGCCAAGCTCTTTGGGGCATTCATAAAAAATGCCGGAACATTTGGACTGTTCCGGCTAAAAAAAGAAATTTAGAAATGTACCGTTTCACAACGGCGTTTTTATGAGCACTGGCGAGGTTACTTTTGTATAACCCCTGCTGTATTCTCCAAATGTATATTTTCAGCAGCGTAATCAGGGCGAGTATCTCCCCAATTAACCGTGCATCTTTCCAGCTGAATGTCGGAAGCTGTATGGAAAAAGAATCCGTAAGTTTTGCCTTTCAGGAAGCCTTCTCCGTCGCATGGGCGTTTATCGTATATTCCTCCTTCAAATGTGGTACGTTTGTGAAGATTTACTTCTACCTGATCAAAATAAATCCGATTTACTTTGTCGATGGTGTCTCCTCCTACAAAAATGCCGTTTTCACTTGTACATTTAATGTTCTGGAAGTAGATGCGGCTTACTTCTCCACAGGCTCCCTTTACAGCTCCTTTCGGAAAACGCCATCCGGCATCTTTATGATTACCAACTGCACGTGGATAAGAAGTTACATAAATCGGTTCTGCTTTTCCCCACCATACGTCTGAGAAGAAACGACAGTCAACAATCATGTTTGAGAAAATAACATTGGTAACCGTACCTTCATCGCGGTTTTGGATGCCGATACCTCGGTTGCTATCTTTGATAATACAGTTGTTGAACAATACATTATTGATTTTGTCCATGTTTTCCGAACCGATTTTGACGGCACATGAACGAGAAGTCATGGTACAGTTGGTCACTACAACGTCTTCACAACTTCCATACTGTTCGAATTCGCGTCGGTTCTTCAGGCAGATGCAGTCATCTCCTGATTCGATAAAACAGTTGGAAATACGTACGTCTTTGGAATGGTCTATATCAATTCCGTCACCATTTCGGATTTTAAGGTCGTTGAGGATAGTGATTCCGTCAATCATTGCATTACGGCAACCTATCAGGTGTACACTCCAGTAAGCACTGTTACGTACGCTTATATCGCGAATCACCAGTTTCTGTACATTAGTTAAAGTCAGCAGGTGCGGACGTGGGTCAAAATCGGTCACGGGTTTTAGCTCGTAAGAATCTTCCAGTTCCTTTCCCATAAAGGAAACCCCGTTGCCGTCAAGCGTTCCGGTACCAGTAATAGATACATTTTTCAGGTCTTTTCCGCTAATCCACATCATTCCTTCTCCGCGGTTAGCTCCAAATGCGCTTTCTGTGTAAATACTTTCATCCGGGTTGGCTAACAGTCGTGAGTTGGGTGCCAAATGCAATTCGATATGCGATGCCAGTTTGAAAGGACCGCATAAAAATGTGTGTCCGGATGGAACGAGCACCATACCTCCACCCGCCTCAGAACAAGCGTTGATGGCCTTTTGTATAGCTTGGGCATCGTCGGTTTTTCCATCTCCTGTGGCACCATAATCCATGATGTTATAAATCCCCGTTTGCGGCGAGTGACATGCACCGAGGAAGAAGATGCTAAGTAGTGCAAGAAGAATGTTTTTTGTTTTCATATTTGAATGAGGTTTATGTGTTTAATTATGGTATTTTAGTTTAAGGCTGGAGGACAGTCTACAGGAGTATTCCCCCAGTTTTTGTTAGGAGTGTTACCCATTTGGAATATCATCTTTCCTCCATGTATGATATCTCTATGAGAAATATAATTTTTGGAATAAGTTTTTCCGTTCAATATTACGTTTTGAATATAAATGTTTTCTTTAGAGGCATTTTCTGCGATAAGGGTAAAAGTCTGTCCGTTTTCCAAGTGTATGATTGCTTTAGGGAAGGAGGGGCTGGCCAATATGTAATAGGGTGAACCTGGACATACTGGGTAAAAGCCTAATGAAGCAAAAATATACCAGGCAGACATCTGCCCTGCATCGTCATTGCCCGATAAACCACCAGGAGCATTCAGGTATTCAGTTTCCATGATATGCCGTACTGTCTGTTGTGTCTTCCATGGTTCTCCTATATAATTGAACATGAATGCCACTTGATGACAAGGTTCGTTTCCGTGCCAATATCTGTGCTCACTGAACATTGAGTCTAGTTTTAAAGCAAACTTTTCTTTGCCTCCCATACATTCCATCAGTCCGTATGGATCGTGCGGTACGTACCATGTGTAGTGACAAGGTGCACCTTCTGTGATGAATTTGGTAAACTGAAATGCGTTCTGTTCTTTTAGGAAGGTACCGTTGGCATATCTTCCTTGTGCATATCCGGTTTGCGGATTAATCACATTACGGTAATTCTGAGCACGCGTAGACAGTGTTTTGTAATCTTCTTCCTTTTGGAGAAGTTTAGCTACTTGAGCAAGTACAAAGTCATCGTAGGCATATTCTAATGTACGTGAGACCTGTTCCTTGGTATGGAAAGCATCGGGTACGCTGTCTTCCAATGGAATATATCCATATTTCAAGTACGATTGTAAGGCGCGTCGTCCCATTCCGTTTTTATAATCTTTATTGTCTGCTGGTGATTCAAACGCATTTTTTCGCATGGCTTTGTAAGCTTTCTCTATATCAAAGTTACGGATGTCTTTTATGCAAGCATCGCCAATGGCAGCAATGCAATGGTCACCAATCATGGCTGCAGTATAACTGTTCCAGCAGGGGAAAATGGGAAGCCAGCCTCCCTGCTCAAATTTGTGAACAAGTGACTGCATCATGTTTCCTCCTAGAGTAGGATATAGTAAGTTGATTAGCGGGTGTAAGGCACGGTAAGTGTCCCACATACTGAAATCATCATAATACATTTCATTTTGAGCTAATTGAAGGATAGAATCCTTGCAACTGAAAGCAGGATACCTGCCATCCACATCATTGAATGTTCGCGGCAGGAAAGAAGCCCGGTAAAAAGCCCCATAAAACTTTTGTTTAGCTTCCTGGTCGGGTGTTTCCACATTGATGGCAGACAAATGTTTTTCCCAAATGGTAGTAAGCTTTTCCTGAGTCTGTTCAAAGTCCCATTGTGGAATCTCTTGTAGTAGGTTTCTCTCAGCTCCTTTCTTGTCGGTAAATGAAGATGCTGCTTTGACTAAAACTTGTTCGTTGCTTTCTACATGAAAGCCTATATAGATACCGATATTTTTTTCGTTTTTAATTTGGGTGTGTCCAGGGAACACGCTGTCTTCATGGAAAGTTCCGAATTCACATGGTTCCTTTTGGTAGTCCACGATAAAATGACCGCTGTATTCAGCTGGTTCTCCCCAGCCTTGATAAATGCGGTGTACGGGATTGTATCCGTAGATACGTTTCTGAAGGGTATCAATTTCAATGTACCCTTCTCCTTCATCGCTGTTGGGATTGACGATGAGATAAGCTTTTCCGGCTTTCTGGTAAGTAAAGCGAAAAATTGCAGACCGTGAGCGGCCTGTCATTTCAGCCTGAAGGTATTCATCAGGCAAAGAAACGGAATAGTAAGAAGGGGTAGCGATTTCTTGTTTGTGTGAGAATCGCGTTCCTCTTTTTTGTGGTGTACAACGTAATGATTCGAATAAAGATGTTAATGTCATAGAACCGTAATCCTGGGTACATCCTCCTACAATCCAATGCGAATTGCGAAAGCCTTGAAACAAGGAGTCACGGTAATAATAAGGTGCAATGCATTTTAATTCAGTATCCTGTGTTTGTGGTGTCCAGAAGTTCATCCCATTAGGCTCCAGTACGGCAGGTAATGTTTGTCCATATTCTTCGGTGTGTTTGCCAAACATTCCAGCTGTGTGAGTTGTACTGGCAGCAGTGCCTACTCTTGTGTCAATGTATGACAAAAGAGAGGAATTTTCTTTGGTACAAGCAAGTGATAGTAGCAGAAGGATACTGCTAAATCCTATTCTTGTAATAATTGATTTTATTTTTGGAAAGTGCATGCGGTTGTTCTTTAAAGTACAGGCCGGGTAGAGAAGCCCCGGCCTGTCTTATTTACTGACTTTTATTATTTAGTTTTTAGGGTAACCCGGGTTCTGTTCCAAAGTGTTGTTAGAATAGGTTATCTCTGTGATTGGAATTGGGCGAACCAGACAGTTTTCAGAGATTTCAGAAGCAGATTTGTATTGTTTCTGTGTCCATGGATTATGCTTCCATGCGCGCTCAAATAAGGTGCCGGTACGCTTCAAATCCATCCAGCGGTTAGCTTCACCAAAAAGTTCGCGTGCTGATTCATCAAGTACATCGTTAAGATCAGCGTCTTTAGTCAGTGGGGCAGCTCCTGCACGAGTACGCAATTGGTTAATTAAATCTTTAGCTGCACTGCTGCTACCTCCACCTTGTTGTACTAGGGCTTCAGCCTTCAGCAACAGCGTTTCCGCAGAACGGAATACATACGTATTGCGTGAACCTTCAGGATTTTGGTCGGTAGGAAGATACTTAGTAATGTTAGGGTCATAGAATTTCCATACAACTGGGAAAGCATTGTAATTTTGCCCTTCTAGGTACACGTAGTATTCATCTGGATTTATAACCCATTGTACAGTCGGATGATTAGCTTTGTAGGTTGCTTTTTCTGCATCGGTCATTGCAACCCTTGGACAATAGATAGACGGTTTGCCGGCTTTAATTGCTGTTATTTTTTCGTCATCCGCAGCTGCTATGATGTTACGTTGCAGGAACTGTTCTTTTCCTCTGACATCGTTCTCATCAAACAGCTGAGTGTAGTATGCTGTGGGCTGGTAGGTACCGTCACAGCACCAGTAAGGACCTGCCTTGAGGGAGAATCCTGGCAATTTATCCAAAGTTGGTTTGAAATGTTCGTAAAGATTGTTTCCCCATCCTCCATTGTAAGTTTGGTCAGTAGAATACATGACAGAATAAATAACTTCTGTATTCTGTTGGTCTGGGTTCTTTCGGTCTTTATAAAGTATTTCAGTTGTCTTGTCATCGTTCACTTTGACTCCACTAATTTCATAGTTACCAAAAAGTGTAGTCCATGCATCTGTTCCTGTCAGAAGTGGATGAAGGGCAATTGCCTTGTCTGCATTGGTTATACAGGAGGTTAAGTCTGCATTTTTGTTTCCATAGCTTTTGTAAGAACGGGTCAGATAGACTTTCGCCAACAAATGGTATGCGAATCCTTTAGTTACACGACCGAATTGTTCCTGAGAAGGTTTGTCTGGAAGCGCAGCAATGTTCTCATCGCTTAAGTCGTCAAGAATAGTCTGGTAAACGGTTTCTTCAGAGGCACGTGAAACTTCATAAGTTGGAGTTGTAGACTCCTGCAATACGATTGGCACTCCTCCGAAGTTTTCTACTAAAATAAAATAACCGTATGCTCGCATCGCCTTGATTTCGGCAGTACGTTGTGACTTAAGTGATTCCGATACATCGGGAATGTTTTCTCCCCGTGTTAAAGCTGTGTTTATTTTGGTGATTAGCGAATAGCAATAGTTCCACAATCCTAGGTATTCGTCTCCACCTACAACGGTATAATCGTTGGTTGGTGTACGATTCGCTTGGTTAATGTCACCCTGACGAGTGTACATGTCTGTTCCATACCACATCGGAATTGTTTCCCGATGTAAAGGCCGCATTGCCTGATAACATTCGTTAATCAGTTGTTCGTATTCTGTTTCACCCTTGAAATAACTGCCGCTGTCGACTGACGACATGTTTACTTCATCCAAGCTGCAAGCAGTGAAATTGGCAGAAGCCATGAGTAAAGCTGCAATATATAATGGTATTCGTTTCATAGATTATATAATATTTAAGTTATTAGAATGTAGCATTCAGTCCTATTACAAAGCTACGTGTCATAGGATATTGCGTATAAGTATTTTCGCTGGCTGTTTCTGGATCCCATCCTAAGTATTTGGTCCATACGAACGGGTTCTGTACAGAAGCGTACACGCGAAGTTTACTCAAGCCGATTTTTTTAAGTGAGTTCTGAGGGATGCTGTAACCCAAGTTGATATAACCAATTTTGGTGAAAGAGGTCTTGGTATAATATATGGCATCCATTTCCTGCCATAGTTTATCAATACCAGGTCTTGGCCAAGTGCCACCTGGATTTTCTGGTGTCCAATAGTTGACGTCCGGAATGTTCTTTTCGACAGCATCATTTATCTGTTTGTAGAACTGGGCACAGCTCCATTGTCCTTGACGAGTGTAAACGAATACTGAAAGGTCAATGTCTTTGTATTTGAATGTATTGGTCATACCGCCCGTCCATTTGGGGAAGATAGATCCCTTGAATACCTTGTCCTCATTTGTGTATGTATAGTCCTTGTTGGCGTCTTTCAACTTCACGTTACCAGGAGCTTGACCGTATTTAGCAGCTTCTGCTGCTTCGTTTTCTTGCCAAATTCCTTCAGATTCAAAAGTCCATACCACTCCGATAGGCTGTCCTACAAACCAGCCGTTGGCTTCATCTTTTAGTGCGCCATTACTCAGTTCCAAAATCTCGTTGTGGTTAGTTGCAAAGTTTAGGTTAGTAGTCCATGTAAAATCTTTAACCTGAATATTGATGGTATTGAGACTGATTTCCAAACCTCGGTTGAGTACTTTGCCTACATTGTCTTTTACAGAAGTAAAACCATTGATTTGTGACATTTTTCTGTCCATGATGATGTCGCTGGTCCGGCGGTCATAGAAGTCAATAGAACCATTGATGCGCCCGTTCAGGAAGGCATAATCCAAACCGATGTTCCATTCTTTAGTCTTTTCCCATGTCAGGTTTTCATTCTCAAATGACTGTAAATAAGCGGTTTGGGCAGGAGTATTTGTCCCAAACAAGTACCAGCTGTTATATACGTTTTGTCTTGACTGATAGGCGGATACGCTATGGTCGTTACCTGATACACCATAACTTACTCTCAGCTTTAAGTTGTTAATCGCTTCAATATTGCGCATGAATGCTTCGTCTGAGATACGCCATCCTACAGCGGCTGATGGGAAGAATGCCCAGCGGTGGTCTGCGGCTAGTTTTGAGCTTCCGTCATAACGTCCTGTCAAGGTAAGTAAGTAACGTCCTTTGAAGTCGTAGTTGAAACGTGCCAGATAAGACATCAGCTGTTCTTGTGTAAAGCTGGTGCCTGTGTCTGATGCACGGAGAGTTCCGGCACCAAGATTGTACCACTGGTAGTGATCGGTCGTAAATCCATCGGCACGCATGCCTCCGTATTCGTACTGGTATTTGTACCAAGAAGTACCTAAGGTTAGGTTCATGTTATGTTCACCGAAACGTTGTTCTGCGTACAACAGGTTATCCCAAGTATATTTTACTTGGTTGTAGTTTTGGTAGACAGCGCGTGTCTTGTCCACGTTGTTTGCACTTGATTTGGTTTCAAGTCCGCGATATTCTCCATATCTGTTGAAAGTAACATCTGGAGTGAATGTTGTGGTGAATTTCAACCATTTTACAGGTTTGATTTCCAGATATAAGTTTCCAAATACGTGCAGGTTCTTGTTTTCTGTTTTCTGGTTTTCAATGTCACACCATGGGTTAGTGATTGTTGCTCCAGCTTGTGCGTCAGGGAAGAGTTGTAGGTTTCCTTCCTCATCATATTTGGAAGTCAGCGGACTTAGACGATAAATCTGACGGAATGCTTCTGTTCCACTGTTTCCTTTGATTGAATAGGCTGCGTAAATATTTGTTCCCATCTTCAGGTACTCGTTGATTTGCTTGTCGACTGCTGTACTGAAATTATAACGGGTAAAATTGTCGTTTTCGATGATACCGTTCTCACTGGTATATCCTGCACCGAATGTGTAGTTTAACCCTTTTCCGTTACCATAGATACGCAGGTTATGGGTAGTAGAAATAGATGTGCGGTATACATCATCTTCCCAATCCATATATTGTTTGTTCTGCCATAAATTGTACTTCGTGTCCCCCAGCAAAGTTTTCATGTCAGGTACGTAATTGGGATCTTTAAAGTTCTTTCCTTTGTAATAATCTGCTACGTATTGTACATACTCATCCCCATTCAGCATATCCGGTAGGTTGGTGGCTTGTCCGAAGCTGACAGAACCGTTATATTCCACGTGAGAGCGTTCTGCTGTTCCACGTTTGGTGGATACGATAACTACACCATTGGCACCACGAGAACCATAGATAGCAGTAGAAGAGGCATCTTTCAATACATCGATACGTTCAATGTCATCCGGAGCAATATCGTTGATGTTGTCTACGAACATTCCGTCTACTACATAAAGTGGTTGGTTGATATCGTTCATGTTGGTTGTTTCATCACCACCCTTCATTGCTGCGATGTTGTTCTGTCCACGAACCATGATGTTGATACCGGCACCTGGTTTGTTGTTACTGCGCTGGATATCTACACCGGCAATTTGTCCTTGCATGGCTGCTGCGGCATTATTATTATTGGTTTCCAGTAATTTTTTTGTGTCGACAGACGTTAGTGACCCTGTTAAGTCTTTACGTTTTACCGTACCATAACCTACTACTACCACTTCTTCGAGTGATTGAGAATCATCGAGTAAGGTAATGTTCATAGAGTTACTTGTTACTTTTACTTCTTGGGAAATGAATCCCACATAAGAGAAGACGAGAGTTCGTCCTTTTTCCACAGTAATGGTAAAGTTACCATCTAAATCTGTAATGTTACCATTGGTGGTACCTTTTTCCACTACATTTACACCAATTAGTGGTTCACCTTGCTTATCTGTGACCACTCCTTTAACTACTGTAGATTGCGCAAATGCCCATGAGACATTCATCAGAAAAAGAGCCATAAACAAAGCGAATGGCCTTAGTCTTGCATTTTTCAATTGTACTTTACACATAAACTTAGATTTTTAAAAGGTTAGTTTTTATCAAATCTTGATATAGATTTTTTTACGATGAAGGATGTAGCCGGTTAATCCCATTACTGAGCAGAATAGTAATGAATAGATAAGAGAGGCCAGATATTCATCTGGAACAGCAATGGTGATTGTTTGATAGATAGCGTCTTTTATTTCCCATTGAGAGAATATGATTGCCACAACCTCACTGAGCACGTAAAGGAACAAAGGATTCATTCCGAAAACCAGGAAGAAGGTCCATCCTTTATTGATGTTCTTTACGTCTATTACATACATAAGTAATGCCAATAACAGAGAGCCCCATCCACATGTGACTAAAACGAAGGTGGTAGACCATACCCGTTTGTTAATCGGCATCCAAATGGAAAGTACATAGCCGATGACCAGCATAATTACAGCTGCTGTAATGAGCTTGACAATCCGTTTGTTTACAGATATCTTTTCCAGCAACAGTCTGCCACACATAAATCCGATGAGCGTGTGGGCTACGGCAGATAGTGTGCCGGCAAGGCCTTCCGGATCAATCGGACTCTTTTTGTAAAGATGGGCTTCTCCAAATACGCCTCTGTCGATGACCGCAAGCAGATTGGTGTCATCGCAGGCATAGCCATTTCCTGTCAGAAGTAAGATGGAATAAGCAAGTAGTAATCCACCGCAAATCCATGGGAGATACTTATGATTGATATAAATGACCATAAGCGATACGATGCCGTAACATAGGCCAATTCGTTGCAATACACCAGGAATGCGCAGAGTGTCGATGGGGAAGAAGTCTCCATTGCACACATATCCAAACCAGTCAATCGCTAATCCGATTAGAATGATAAGGAACGTACGCCGAACAATCTTTTTGACCACTTCCGAGGTAGGTTCGAAGTTAAATTTCCGAAGAGAAATGTAGGTGGAGATACCGACCATAAACAGAAAGAACGGGAAAACCAGGTCGCACGGAGTGAGTCCGTTCCATACAGAATGACGTAACGGTGCGTACGAAACGGGGCCTCCGGCATTGTTTACCAGAATCATGCCGCATACCGTGATGCCGCGTAAGATGTCTAATGACAACAATCGTTTCATGGTGCTTTTCTGAGTAATGGTTGTTTTAATTATTTATTCGGAAACACTTCATTAAATACTTCTTTTGCTACGCTGACACAGTCACCTTCCGGTTGCGATGCGTACGGATTGTGAGCAAGTGTCCAAGGTTCTTCCATGGCATAGTAGTCCAGTTCCACCATCGGTTTGCCATCAAGCACATCCTGAAGTGTCTGCCAGTAAGCTGCCCAGCGTTTGTAGTAGAAATCTTTCAGAAGACCGTTCCATTCTTTGTGAGCATAGTCGCGAAGTCCTCCGTCGTTGGCACATACGCGGTTTCCCCATGTGGTAATCTGTACGCGGGCATTCCATTCATACAAATCTTTTTCTTCCGGAGTAGTTCCCAGGTTACGGGCCTGTTCAATCCAGCGTCCTACGCGGAATTCACTTCTGGTGCCTAACAGACGGTCTTGTGCCAGCAAGATATTCAGAAACTCTTGTGAGTGAGCTGCAAAGCTCTTTTTGTCAAAACTCTTGAAGTCGGCAATGGTCTGGTTGTAGACGATACGTCCTCTGTCGGAGAGTGACTGACGGACGATGTCTACCAGATCGTATTCAAAGTTGTTGTTGCCTTTGTATTTGTCGGCTACCTCCAGCATCAGGCGGGCTGCCGCTTCTGTGCTGGTCGGGTCATAATAGTTCTGCATCTTAGACCAGCTGGATGCCTGGAAGTTATTCAGTCCGGGACGGCCGCAGAAAATGGATTCGTGAGGGCCTTGCTGGTTATTGCCAAACGGGCAGTTGTAGATGCCGTCGGCAAGAATGCTCCATGCCTGTGTAATTTTTTCATCCCGTACACCGTAGCGTGCGAAAAGGTAGTCTTTTAACCATTCCTCCTTGGTGAACTTTTCCGGACGCCAGGGAAGTTCGCACATCAGTTCGAACATCACCGGATTGTTTTCGCTACCTTCCATGGTCAGACCGATGCCTTTCAGATGGGCGGCTAATGGATTGTTCTTGGTAAGGTAGAAATTGTTCAGCAACTGGTCCATACGTCCGTGCAGACCCACGTTGCCTCCGAAGTTTTCTATCATACAGAACAGCCAGTCGTGTTGCTCATAACCCTTTTCACGTTTCCAGATAGAAGGAATACCCCACATCGGACGGCATTCGCTGAACAAGTCCAGAATCAGGATATCCCCGTTGTTCAGGTTCTTGATCATCTCCGGGCGCGGGTTTTCCGTCCATCCCTGAATCACCCATGTAGCCTTCGGATTGACATCCTTCATTGCTTTAAGTACGGCTTTTCCGGCTGCATCAAAATCCACGCTTCCTGCATCTTCAAGTTCGTGGAACGGGTCCATAGAGTAATAGTTGGCTTTGCCGAACAGTTTTTCCAGTTCCTTATAATATAAAGAAGCAATTTCGTTGAAGCGTGAGTCGGTGGGAAGTAAGAAAGCCGGACGGGTAAATCCGTTCCACAATGCGGGTTCGGTTACGTTCAGTCCCAATTTCTTATTGGCATCGTGAGGTACCATACCGGAATAGCCCGGGAATACCGGTTCGATGCCGTATTCGCGCATACGCTTCAGAATCTTCTTCTGCAGTGCTTCCTGCTGTGTATACCAGCTGTCAGGATTGGGACCGCCCCATCCTTCCAGGTTGTTCATAGCCCACCATGCCAAGAAAGCAGGTCCTGCAATGAATTTATTGATTTCTTCTTTCGTATAACCTAATTTTTCGAGCATGTTTTTCCACACGCATTCCTGACCGACTACTGCCAGTGGCAAGTTGATGCCGTGCAGTGCCATCCAGTCGATTTCCTTTTCCCAGCGTTCCCAGTCCCAGAAAGCCATGGTATAGGAATAAGTGCAATAGTTGAAATCGTAGCGTAAGGAGAGGTTGGTTTCCTTGCGTACCGGAGTAGAAACTTTCGGCAAGCTTTCCGGCAACTCGGCAGTCATGCCGTTCCATGAAAGATGAATGCCTGCGTAATATTTCAGGTACCAGTTCAAGCCGGTAGCGATGTTTACGTAGTTGTTTCCCCGAATGACTACTTTGTCACCTTTCTGGTCGAGTTCAAAAAAATCGGATTGTCCTTTTTTTACTTGTATAATGAATTTCTTGGAAGCTCCCGGATCAATTCTTTCCAAGAGTCCGTTTACAGGATTACTCCATAATTGAGTAAAAGGAATGCAAAGACATGCTAATACGATCAGTAGAAATTGCTTGGTTTTCATAATAATTGTTTTTAGGTGTTGCAAAAATCATATTTTATTAGGATTCAGAGGGGGAAAATAGTGAAGAAAAGGGGGAAAATAGTGCATTGTAGGACTTACACCTTTAAATTGACCTATGTCAAGACACTCTACGGGCTAAATGTTGTAATTTTGTCACGTTTTTTAGAGAGTTAGTACGTGGAACAGGCAATTCAACAAACAGGTATCCGGAAAGGCTTGACGAAGCTCGTGATTCCTATCTTTATCGAGACCTTATTGATTATGATGTTAGGTGCTGTCGACACCGTTATGCTGAGTCAGTATTCCGATGAAAGTGTGGCGGCAGTAGGGGTGGTGAACCAGATTGTGATGTTTGCTTTCCTTATTTTCGAGGTAATCAATATCGGAACTTCTGTGCTGTGTTCGCAGTACTTGGGAGCAGGAATGAGGAACAAGATGGTGCAGGTGGTCGGTGTGTCTTTGTTGCTGAACCTGGTCGTGGGACTTGTGGTCAGTGCCATTCTGCACTATGGAGCAACTACATTATTGGGATGGATGGGACTTCGTCCGGAACTGCTGAAATATGGTATCGGTTACATGGAGATTGTAGGTGCGTTTGCTTTCTTTCAGGCTATTTCGCTGACTATTTCTGCGTCCTTGCGTAGTGCCAACAAAGCCATTTACCCCATGCTGGTTACGGTGTTGGTCAATGTGATGAACATTATCGGAAACTATTCCCTGATTTTCGGTAAGTTCGGCCTGCCTGCCATGGGAGCAGAAGGAGCGGCCATATCTACCTCCATAGCCCGTGGGGTGAGCATGATTGTCTTGTTTGTCATTCTCTTCAGAAAACATATTCCGTCTTTCCCGATGGCTCTGTTCCGTCCTTTCCCTTGGATAGAACTGAAAAACCTGTTGAAGGTGGGAGTCCCTTCTGCCGGAGAAAATATGTCGTACAGTTTTTCGCAGGTGGTCATCACCTATTTAATCAATATCTTAGGAAATGATTCGCTGGCCACACGAACCTATACGGTGAATACCACCATGTTTGTCTATCTCTTTGCCATCGCCATGGCACAAGGAGGAGCCATCAGCATCGGCCATTTGGTGGGGCAGAAGCGGATACGTGCGGCCTACCTGTTGGGAAAGTACGTCATGCGTTTGTCCATTTTAGTTTCGCTGGGACTTTCGTGCATCTGGGCCATATTCGGTCATACAATCTTCAGTATGCTGACGGACAACGAGAATATTATCCGGTTGGGAGTGACCATTCTCATTGTCGATGTCATCGTAGAGATAGGGCGTGCCGTAAATATCTATGCCACGAATGCCCTCCGCTCGGCAGGTGACGTGAATTTCCCGTTCTATGTCGGCCTGATTGTGCAGTGGACGGTCTCTGTCGGACTCAGTTATCTGTTTGGTATTCATCTGGGTTGGGGACTGGTCGGTATGTGGTGTGCCTTCCTGCTCGACGAGAATATCCGTGCCTTTATCTTTGTGAAACGATGGAACAGCCTGAAATGGGCGAAAAAAGGTTTTGTGAAGTAAAAGCTACATGTCCGATTGAATCAGGCAGAAATAGAACAGGATGATGCAGATAATGTCGATGGTAAGTGCAATGGCCGACCAGCGCAGAAACTGCTTGTTCTTCTTGACGGCTCCGTAGATGATTCCTAAAATGGCAGACAGGAATACACCGGCTACGATGCCAAACAAACCCTGTACGGCCACTCCCAGCAATACAAGGATTCCCATGGTGATAAGAATGTTGTTTTTCATGTCGGTTCAGGTTTTGTAATGAAAAAGGGAGCATGAAGCTCCCCGTATGATGTTTTTATAAGCTGGCCTTGATGGCGTGGATAACGGCCGAGGTAAATCCGTCGTGCTCCAGCGAGTTGATACCCTTGATGGTGATTCCTCCCGGAGTTGTCACTTTCTCGATTTCTGTGGCCGGATGTGCATTTTCGTTGTTTAACAAGAGTTTGGCTGCCCCTTCCAGTGTTTGTGCCAGCATGGTCTGTGCATCGTGTGGCTTGATACCCAGTTCTACTCCTGCCTGCATGGCAGCTTGTACGTATTTCAGTACGTAGGCAATGCCGCAGGAAGTCAGCGAGGTGGCAGCTGCAAATTGTTTCTCCTCAATCAGCATGGAACGTCCCATTTCGTTAAAGAGCGCAGTCAGGGAAGTAATCTGTTCTTCCGAAGCGTTGCGTGCAGCAATCAGTGTCATGCTGGCTCCTTCTGAAATGGCCGTGTTGGGAATGACGCGGAACATCGGCATTTCCGGGTCTACAAAATGTGCCAGGTCTTCAAAAGTCAGTCCTGCCGCCACCGATACCAGAATCTGTGGTCCTCTTAATCTCAGCGGCTTCAACACTTCTTCCACTTTCCACGGCTTGACGGCAATAATGATAATGTCTGCATCTTCTGCCGCTTCTTTATTGGAATGTGTTACGTGAATGGCAGGAAATTCCACTTTCAGTGCGTCCAGTTTGCCGGCACTGGGGTTGGATACCGAAATTTCTTGTGCCTGAATATAATGTCCGTTGGCCAGTCCACGGGCAATGGCACCTCCCATGTTTCCGGCTCCGATGATTGCTACTTTCATATCTTTCAAGTTTGAGTTCTTTATTCGCAAAGTTATAATTAAAAATGAGAGTTGGGCTATATAATGGAATTTATTTTGGTATTCAATTTACAGAAATTGATAAGTTTTGTTGCTATAAAAAGAAGGCTCTGATTTACAGTCCCTTTATCGTTGCCAGTACTTCCTTGTTAGTACTTCAGTACTGACGGGGAAGTACTGAAGTACTACTATGGAAGTACTGGAGTACTTTCTTGAAAGTACTGAGATAAGGGTACTGCATGTGGGGAGAAGTCAGGACTGGGTAACAAAAATTTTGACATATTCTCATGTCTCTCAGTGTGGAAACGTAGTTTTTGGGCTCTGGAAACGTAGAATGTGTAAGGGAATGTGAAAAAATAAATTTAAAGGATATGGAAAACTGCATTAATTGTATCGTTTTTTGTAGAAATAATACTAGCTTGTCTTTTAGAATTTTGTCACTTTTGTATTATTCGATTATTATAATGTTGGTCTTATGAAAAATGTAGTAAAAAGTTTGATGCTGTTCTGTTTTTGTTGTTATGCAGATATTTCACATGGACAGTCTGATTTTATTATGACGAATGTAAATAAGTTACCTATTTTAGATACTTCGGGGATAAAAGTAGGTTATGAAGGGAGTATAGATAAAAAAGGTAAGAATGCGGATTGGGATTGGTGGCTTTATCAAAAGAGGGGAAAAGAATGGGTTGTTTTTGATGTGAAAGGAGCAGGTTGTATCTATAATTTAGTTCAACATCGTTATTTGAGTAGTACAGATCCATTGTTCCGTTTTTATCTTAATGGGGATACAATCCCATCTTATTCTCTAAGGCTGTCAGAACTTGGAGAGAAATATCCTTTTGTTTCTCCTGTTTCGGATTCCTATATAGGCCCATTGGATGGTGGGAGAGGCCCTATCCGAGTAGGTCGAAGTTTTGTTCCTATTCCATATCGGGATGGTTGTAAAATCACCACTGATGTAAAGCTCGGTGGAAATGACAGGGGTAAAGGAGAAGGTGGATGGGGACATATCATATACCATTCATTTGTGGAAGGGGATAGTCTTGGGCGTTTCCCAGATGGAGAAGATTTAACCATGCGGCAGTCTTTGAAAAAACATGGTTTGTGGAACGATACTTTAGTGGAAACTGCTGTGAAGAATAACATATCAATATCTCCTAATGAGAGTAAAATGCTATTCTCAAAAACGCACAAAGGAGTTGTTTCTTTTGTGAATCTGTTGATGAGTAAATTGACAGAGTCTGTTTTACATGATTTATGGATAAAGATTGTGTTTGATGATCATCGTTTGCCAGACATATATTGTCCGGTAGGTGCATTGGGAGGAAATTCTTTGGGATATAATGATACTGAATATTTATTGATGGGAGTGCTGAAAAATGGATTTATATATAATACATTTCCGATGCCTTTTTGGCGGAATATGACACTGTATTTGGAAAATAAGGGCCATGAGATTGTGGAGGTTGATGAAGTAAAGTTGGGGTTAACCTGTAATAATTATGAAGAGGAGAGATGTGGCTATTTTAGGAATACACCTTATTATATGCGTAAAAGAACTATAAATGCAGATAGTGAGATAGGTAAAATTAGAGGAACTGGAAAAATGGTGGCTGCGCATATAACTTGTTATGCAGAACGGCCTAATATTATTTCATGTGAAGGAGATGTAAGAGTTTATATTGATGGAAATAAAACTCCTAAAGTGGAGAGCGATGGTTCGGAAAGTTATGTGTGCTATGGATGGGGCTTCCCTACTCCTCCAGAAACACATGCTTTTGGAGGTTATGATGGATTGAAGGATAATCCATGGTCTATGACCCGTCTGTGTATCAACGATTATTATCCTTTTTATAAAAGTTTAGATTTTAATATTGAGTCTGGAGAGTATAATAATCAATATTTAGAGCATGAAGGAACTGTTTTTTATTATGGAGTGGATACGCCTGTTTTAGAAGAAGTTGATAATGTGGATATAGCCTCATCTTCTTCTATAAAATCTCATTGTTATTTGACCGGAGGAAAAACTATGATGAGAGATTTGACATCTAGCTATGAAGGAAGCTATGACACGGAAATGATTACAAGAAGAGTTGCTTATTTAAATAGTCAGGATGGGAGCGAGTTTATTGTTAAAATTAAGCCTGAAAATAAAGGCGTTCGACTTCGGAGAAGCAGTGATCAGGAAATAGGACAGCAATGTGCAGATGTCTATGTGGATGGGAAAAAAGTTTTTCCTCAATGGTATGTAGCTGATTGTAATCCGTATAGAAGATGGTTGGATGATGAATTTGAGATTCCAGCTGAATATACGAAAGGTAAAAGTGAGTTAAAAATAAAAATAAGCCCTTCTATAATTAATGGAAAATGTTCCTGGAATGAATCAAAATATACTATATTTATTTATCGCTAAGAAGAATTGAGGTAAAACGGATAAAGGTTTGATTTATGACTAAAAACTTAATGCGTGAAGTGACCCCTCTCTCGGGCGCCGATTGTTTTTATATTGCTGATCGCTATAAAAAGGAATTTACTTATCCGATTCATTGTCACGAAGAGTGTGAACTGAATTTCACTTCACACTCTTCAGGCGTGAAACGTATCGTAGGAGACTCTGTGGAAGTGATTGGTGAATTTGATCTGGTTCTAATTACAGGTAAAGAACTGGAACATGTTTGGGAACAGAATGAATGTCACTCCGAGTCCATCAGGGAAATTACTATTCAGTTTTCTCGTTCGTTGTTTTCTGATAGCTTATTAGATAAGAATCAGTTTCATTCGATAAAGAAAATGTTGAAGGATGCTGAATGTGGAATAGCTTTTTCTTTATCTGGAATAATAAAGGTCTTTCATCTTTTGGATAAGCTGTCTGCTGAGGTGGATGGCTTCTATTCGGTTATTCAATTTTTATCTATCTTGTATGAATTGTCGAAGTGTGATTATCGTCAATTGTCATCATCAGCGTATGCAAAAATAAAAGGGGAGTCTGATTCACGCCGTATTTTGAATGTACAAGATTACATTCAACAACATTACGATGAGCAGATAGCTTTACCTGAACTGGCTCGTTTGGCAAATATGTCTCCAGCTGCTTTTAGTCGCTTTTTTAAATTAAGGACAGGAAAAAGTGTGACAGATTTTATTATAGATTATAGATTGGGCATGGTTATACGTTCTTTGGTTGATACGAATCAAAGCATATCTGAAATATGCTACGGATGCGGTTTTAATAACTTGTCAAATTTTAATCGTATATTTAAAAAGAAGAAAGGGTGTTCTCCCAAAGAATTTAGATTACATTGCATGAAGAAGAAGGTCATTATCTGATGAATTTGATTTTCCTGATATATTGTTTTAATATATCATGAAAGTATAAATAAGAGATAAAATAGTACTTGTTTGCTCTGCTTGTTTGTGCTACTTTTGCCATATCAAGTTTTAGGTTAATTGTTATTGAGGTTAGCTAATATTATGAGGTACAGTTCTATTTATCAATTATTTATTTTGTTTGTGCTTATACTTCCAATGAAAATGCTGGCAGGGGAAAGGATTGTAATACTAGGTTCCTCTACAGCAGAAGGTGCAGGCGTGAAAGTACCGGAAAATTCATGGGCTTGTAGGTATGCGCAGTATCTTAAAAGTGTAGATAAGGGCTATGAAATCATAAATCTGGCAAAGGGAGGGTATACGACTTTTGCGATAATGCCGCTTGGAACTCCCGCTTATGATACGGGCACTCATGTGCTGGCCGTGGATTCATTGCGTAATATAGACAAAGCTTTAAGCTATTCTCCTGATATAATTATTATTAATATGCCTACAAATGATGTTTCTAATGGCATACCTTTATCAGTCCAGCTTTCTAATTTTAGAACTATTATCGATAAGGCAAGGTCGAAGAATGTGAAAGTTTGGATAACGACTTCTCAGCCTCACAATTTTGGTGAGAAATATACTCCTCCTTATACGGAGAGTCATCGTCCTGATGCCTCTAAACAGAAATTTCGAAATCAATTTAAATTGTTGTCGGATGAAATATTGAAACAATACGGTGATTATGCGATAGACTTTTACACTGGTCTTGTTTCAGAGGATTCTTGTGGCTTTATTAAACCAATATATGATTCGGGCGATGGGGTCCATTTGAATGATGAGGCTCATGCGGTGTTGTTTGAGAGAGTGAAAAATAAAGTGGTATTATAAAAATAATTAAAATGGAAGGAAAAAAAGGCTTTTTGTTCTTGCTGGTTGTGAAAAGTAACTGGCGGCATTTTTGTTTTGGATTTTTACATGTTTTTGCTAGTGGTCTTATAGGTATCATGTATAGTGTGATTTATTAATCTTAAATTTAAAAATATGCAAAAGCGATTTTATTTTGATTCGTTAAATTTTTTAAAGTTTGACAAGACGATAAAGATTCTAGTTCTTTTTTTGTTTTGGTCTTGTATTGCGATTGGAGCTTATGGAAGTATCCGAATTAGTGGAATAGTTAAAGATTCATCAGGGAACTTACTTCCTGGTGTAAATGTGATAGAACAAGGGACGAATAATGGAGTTATAACTGACATGGATGGTCGGTATTCTATAGTTGTGTCTGGTAGTAATTCTGTTCTGCAATTTTCTTTCATTGGATTAAAAACGGAAAATGTAAAAGTTGGCCGTAAATCTATAATTGATGTGGTCATGGAGGACGAATCAGAGATTATGGATGAAGTTGTGGTCGTGGGATATGGTACAATGAGGAGGAAGGATTTGTCTGGTGCTGTCGCTTCATTGAGTAATGATAAGCTGATGGAAGGATCACCTATATCCTTGACGCAAGCTTTGCAGGGACGTCTGGCTGGTGTTCAGGTCAATCAGAGTGATGGAGCACCGGGTTCAGGTGCTAGTATTACGGTACGTGGATCAAATTCATTCTCAACAAATTCACAGCCTTTATATATTGTAGATGGTATTCCTTTTGATGTTGGTAGTACGCCTACAAGTGGCGCTAATGATGGTAATAATACAACAGCCAATCCACTTGCAATGATTAACCCTAATGATATTGAATCTATAGATGTTTTGAAAGATGCTTCAGCGACAGCAATTTATGGATCTCGTGGCGCGAATGGTGTGATTATTATTACGACAAAGAAAGGTAAGGCCGGTAAGGCAAAAATAGAATTTTCTGCTAATTGGGGTATTTCAAAAATTTCTAGAAATGTAGAAATGCTTGATGCTTATACTTATGCCCAATATGTAAATGAAGGAAATGTAAACGGTGCATTATATGATGGATTGTTAATAACAGATGTTCCATATAATGGCTCTTGGAGCTATAGAGCAGATGAACATGGCAATAGAATACCTGATTCTGGTTCTTATAATCCGTTGCCAGAAGATTTTTTAAATCCTGGGTGGCGTACAGATGAATATGGAAATCGTGAATGGGTTGAAGGAACAAACTGGATGGATCAGATACTTCAAACTGCTTTGACTCAAGAATATAATGTGGGAGTCTCAGGGGGTAGTGATAAAAGTAATTATGCTATTTCGGGAAACTATACAACTCAGGATGGTATTATTCGAAATTCAGGATATGAGCGTTTCGCTTTTAGAACAAATGTAAATAGCCAGATAACTTCCTGGTTGAGTGCTGGTTTGAACATGAATGTAACTAAATCTACAACAAACTTTGCAAAAGCAAACTCTTATGATTATAGTATTATACGTTCGGCATTAATTTATTTGCCAACTGTGTATGTTGGCGATAAGACAGAAGATGATGAATATTCATGGCTTTCCGCAAATCCGAAGACTTATGTTGAGACAGCAAAAGATGAGTTATCATCATTAAATGTCTTTACTTCAGCCTATGCAGAGATGGAAATAACAGATTGGTTAAAATTTAGATAGAATTTAGGTATTAGTTTATATAATAATGACCGAGGTACATATTATAATAGAGAAACAGGTGAAGGTAAATCAGCTAATGGACGTGCAGGAAGAAGTGATAATTTTGGACAGAATTTGACAGCTGAATCATTGTTGACTTTTGATAAAACGTTTAATGATATTCATAAATTGAATGTGGTGGCCGGATTCACTTATGAGAAATCATCATGGGGAGGCAAGTCTATTACAGCTTCTAATTTTACTACCGATTTGACTCAAGATTTTGATATGAGTCAGGCATTAAATGTTGACAGACCTACTAGTAATCGTGGAGAAGCAGTGTTGGTATCTTTGTTGGGGCGTGCAAATTATACGTTGAAAGATCGTTATATTTTTACAGCTTCGTATCGAAGAGATGGATCCAGTCGTTTTGCTTCGGGTAATAAGTTTGCAAATTTTGCATCAGGAGCTTTTGCATGGTCTTTGTCAGAAGAGGATTTTATAAAATCTTTAGGGGTGTTTAGTAACTTGAAATTGCGTTTGAGCTATGGACAAACTGGAAATCAAGCTATAAGTAGTTATCAAACAATGGAGTCATTAGGAACAGCTAATTATCCATTAAATGGAACTCTTACAGGTGGTTTTTCTGGCCAAACTTACAAAGGTCCTTTGAATAAAGATTTAAAGTGGGAAACAACAGATCAGTATAATGTGGGAATCGACTTGGGCTTTTTGGATAATCGGCTGAATTTTACTGCTAATTATTATTATAAAAAGACAAAGGATTTGTTACAGAATGTATCAATTCCAACAAGTACAGGATATAGTACAATGTGGACTAATTATGGTTATGTTACAAATAAAGGCTTTGAGTTCTCTGGAAATATTGTGGCTTTGAATAATGCTGACTGGACATTAAGTTTTGATGGAAATATATCTTTTAATCAGAACAAAATTGGAGGTCTGGATGCTGATCAATATGCAAGTCAGTTATGGTATGGAGCAAGTGAAGTCTTTTTACAGAGAAATGGTTATCCGATAGGTACAATTTATGGATATGTAGAAGATGGATTTTATGATAATTTGGCGGAGGTTCGTGCTGATCCTATTTATGAAAAAGTTTCTGATGATGAAGCACAGCGTATGATTGGAGAAATTAAATATGTTGATATAAATAATGATGGACATATCACAGAAGATGACCGAGCTATTATTGGTGATACCAATCCTGATTTTACATATGGATTTAATACAAATCTAAGATGGAAGAATTTATCATTAGGACTTTTCTTTCAAGGTAGTCAAGGGAATGATATTTTTAATGGAAACTTGACTATGATAGGTATGAGCAGTATTGGAAATGTAACAAAAGAGGCTTATGATACCCGTTGGACGCCTGAAAATACTGCAAATGCTAAATGGCCTCGAGTCACAACGGCAATGACGCGTGAAATGAAACTTTCTAATCGTTATGTTGAAGACGGATCTTATTTTCGTCTTAAAACAATAAACCTTAATTATAATTTAGGGTCAGTTTGGAAAGGAATAACTAATATATCTCTGTTTGCAAATATATCCAATGTGTTTACAATAACGAATTATAGTTGGTTTGATCCTGATGTGAATTCTTTTGGAACGGATGCGTCAAGAAGAGGAGTTGATATTGGGTCTTATCCCAATAGTCGTACGTATACTTTTGGAATAAAACTAACATTATAATATATTGAAATATGAAAAATAGGATAATTAATATAGCTTTGAGTTTGGGCTTAGTTTTTTCTAGCGGTGTATTTTTTACATCATGTGAGGATATGTTAAATGAAAAGCCTTATGATTTTATTTCACCAGACGATATAGAAGATTCTGATGCTGGAGCTGATATGTGGGTTCTTGGTGTTTATAATACTTTACACTCGTCTATGTTTGTTTATGGGTCTTTTCCTCGCCCATTAGATTATGATTGTGATTATATATCTGGTGCAGTTTGGCAATTCTCCGAATTTGGTAGTGGTAACTTCCAAGGAGGAAGTTCGCAGTGTGACGCTTTATGGACTGGAATGTATTCAATGATAAATAAAGCAAATCAAGCGATTGCTCGGATTAATACGATGTCAAACGTGACAGAAGAGCATAAAAATAATTGTTTAGGTGAATGTTATTTCCTAAAAGCATGGGCCTATTTTTATCTGGTTCGTGCATATGGGGATATCCCTATTTATTCTGTAAGTGTGGATGAATCAGGATTGTATAATAGTAATCCAAGGGTCCCAATAAAAGAAGTATATGAAAATACAATCATACCTTTATTAAAAGATGCGAAGGGACTAATTTATAAAAATACAGATGGGGGATACGTACCTGGACGAGTTTGTGCTGCTTCTGCCGCAGGATTATTGGCTAAGGTGTATGCAACAATAGGGGCTGCATCAACTCCTAAAGGCGAACAAATTACAGTTAAAACAGGTGTCCCATATGTAATACAAAATATAGATGGGGTTGATGTGAAAGTTTATACGGACCCTGTTCCCACTGTTTTCTCAAAAGATTTGGTTGCAGGTTATGAAAATTTTGATTCGCGTTCTTGTTATACGGAAGCATATCAATTGGCAAAAGATGTAATGGATGGAGTTTATGGAGAGCATAGTTTGGCTCCTTATGATGAATTGTGGAGTGCCTCAGGAAAAGTTTGTTCTGAGTTTTTATTTAGTCTTCAAACTTTATCTGGAGATGCTTCTTTTGGAACATTGTTTAGTTTGCATTATTGTGGAAAGCTAAATGCGGCGGGGCATGTTGATAATAGTTTAACTGTTGGAATGCGTAAACATTGGTACTTGTTGTTCTCTGAGGATGATTACAGAGTTGATAAAGGCGTACAACATTGTTGGATTCGTGAGGGGTCTGATTCAAGCTGGGGAGGAGGCTCCTATTATCCTAATTTTGGTAAATGGCAGAAAATGGTTGAAGAAAAGCAGCCTCCATTTGATAATCCTGAAGTTACAGGGGGATGGCGATGTGATGAAAATGGTTCCGAACAGTTCTTTGCTTTTACGACTAAATACTTGAATCAGATTACAGATCAAACATTGGATAGGACAGATGCTAATTATCCGTTTTTACGTTATGCTGATGTCGTTTTAATTTTTGCTGAAGCTGCTAATGAGCTAAATGGTCCTACACAGGAGGCTGTAGATGCTTTGAATTCTGTTCGTGAACGTAGCAATGCGAAATTGAAGAACTTAGATGAATTTGCAGATAAAGTATCTTTACGTTCTGCAATTATTGAAGAGCGTGCAATGGAATTTGCTTTGGAAGGAGATAGACGTTGGGATCTCATTCGTTGGGGAATATATTTGCAGGCAATGAATGCTTTGGGAGGAATGGATGAAGCAAATAATGTAAAGGCCCGTTCTGAAAAGCACTTACTTTTCCCTATACCTACAATGGAATTATTAACCAATCAGGCTATATCCTCCAATAACCCTGGATGGAATTAATATTAAAATAAAATTATGAGATTATGAATATTAGATATTTATTTTTAGTTACCTTGCTGTTTTCGTTGCTAGGGTGTAACGATATTGTTGAAGTAGATAGTGTGTTACAATCAGAGAACAAACCGTCTACAGGTGCACCAGTAATAGATAAAATTGTGCTTGCTTCTGATAAGGAAATTCCTATAACACAAGCGAATTTTGAGGATGTTATTCGCATTGAAGGGCAAAATTTGGGAAATGTAATATCTTTAAAAATTAATGATATAGAAGTTGATGCTAAAGAGATTTATTCAAGTTATGATAAAATTTTAGCACCTATTCCTAGAGAATTACCTCAAGAAGTCACTAATACTGTCTATGTTACGACGGAATTGGGAACGGCATCGGTCCCGTTAATAATATCTCTTCCTAATTTAGTAATAGATGGGCTTTATAATGAATTCGCTCAGCCTGGTGATACAACCACAATATCAGGTGATGATTTTGATTTGTATGGTATTACGGCGGAAAGTGCAGATATTCGGTTTGGAGATGTTCCAGTAAATATTTTGGAATCAAGTCGTACGTCTGTAACTATTCAAATACCTGCAAATGCTCAGCCTGGTTCCCGAATTTCAATTCAAGGAGATAAGATGAGTGAGCCCGCATATATTTCTTATGCAGATCCTGGAGTTTCTCAGTTATTTAATTTTAATAATTGGCCTGGGGAAGGGGCTTTTACACATGCAAGTCAATTTCCTGATGCACCGACAAATTTTTTGTATGATGCGAGCACTGTAGAGCTAATAGATGGTGCACCTGAAATGATATCTCCAGATATGAAATATATCCGGTTTAATGGAGATGTGGGTGCATGGGGATGGATGGTGATGTGGGCTGGATATATAAACATCCCAGCAGAAGTTGCTGCAAATCCTTCTGAGTACGATATTAGATTTGAGTTGAATACATCTTCTGTGTATCCTTTAAATTCTTTTGCTCGTATAATGTTCGGCAATTTTGGTTGGTATCCAGCGTCTAGCGGAGTTCCTATTAATACTCAAGGGAAATGGATGACAATGCGTATACCTGCTAATTCACTAGATAAAGAAGGGAATCAGCTTATTCCAGAAGGATGTGATCCTGCAACAAAATTTGCATTTACAATAGTTTTCTCCCCAGAGAGTGAGCAGACCTTTGATGTTTCATTCTGTAATTTTAGATTTGTAAAACGTAATTAATAAGAATAATTATGGAAGCTGTAAAGAGATATTTATTATTTATATTGACATTATTGTTTGGCTTCTCATGCTCATCTAATGATGAACCGAATGATGATGGCGGTCAGGCTGGCAGTTCAACTTCACAATCAGAATCTTTTTTTGGTGTAAATATGTCTGGAGCTGAGTTTGCTTCTGTCTATCCAGGAGTTGATGGAACTCATTATGGATATCCTTCACGTGAGGATCTTGAATATTTTAAGAAAAAAGGTTTTAATTTGATACGCTTCCCTTTTCGTTGGGAACGAATTCAGCCTGTGCTGAAGGGGGAATTAAATCAAACCGAATTGACGAAAATGAAAAAAGTTGTTCAAACAGCTAATGAGCTAGGAGTACAAGTCTTATTAGATATGCATAATTTTGGACGCTATTGTGTGTATTGTGATTCAGAGAATACGGATAATAATCAATATGCTATTATTGGTACAGCTCAATGTAAGGTTGATGATTTTTGTGATGTTTGGAAGCGATTAGCTATGGAATTTAAAGATTATCCTAATATTTGGGGATATGATATTATGAATGAGCCTCATGATATGTTAGAATCTGTTCCATGGTTTGATATCGCTCAGGCAGGGATAAATGCGATAAGGGAGGTTGATGAAAAAACGACAATAATAGTTAGTGGTGATTCTTATAGTTCATCTAGTCGCTGGGTTCAATATAGTGATGATCTTAAAAATTTGGTGGATCCTTCTGATAATTTGATATATCAGGCCCATACTTATTTTGATAAAGATGCTTCTGGAAATTATGTTTTGGGGTATGATGAAGATGGTGCTACTGTTGATATTGGAGTCACTCGTCTTACTCCGTTCGTAGACTGGTGTAAGCGTAATGGGAAAAGAGGTTTTGTTGGAGAATATGGAGTTCCAGATACTGATGGACGCTGGTTAGATATATTGGATAAAGCATTAGCATATCTATCAGAAAATGGAATTAATGGAACCTATTGGTCTGCAGGACCTAGATGGGGAAATTATTCATTGTCTGTTCAGCCTACAGATAATTATACAAAAGACAGGCCTCAAATGGAGGTACTGGAGAAATATTTGAAAACAAAATAGCTCTTAGGATTTTATGAATTAAAAGGCTCGATATGTTGCCAAGGATTACAGATACCGAGCCTTTTAATTTTCTGAACTTTATTTTAAAATAGTGTATGAAATATATAAAATATTACTTAAGTTGTCTCTTATGTCTCTTAATTGTAAGTGCTTCTCACGCTATTGATCCTGTGAAAAGATGGGGGCAATTGCAAGTGAAGGGAAATCAGTTGTGTAGTGAATCAGGAGAGCCTGTTTCATTAAGAGGTGTTAGTTATGGTTGGCATAATCTGTGGCCCCGTTTTTACAATAAGCATACTGTTGCATGGTTGAAGAAAGATTGGCATTGTACTGTATTAAGGGCCGCAATGGGAACAGTTATCGAGGATAATTACATTGAGAATCCCACATTCGCATTGGAATGTATGGATAAAGTGATTAAAGCTGCAATAAAAAATGATATTTATGTAATAATAGATTGGCATACATATTATCCCCAAAAAGAAGAAGCTAAGAAATTTTTTGCGATGATGTCCAAAAAATATGGACAATATCCGCATGTCATTTATGAAATCTATAATGAACCGATGGAGGACACTTGGGAGAGTGTGAAAGAGTACGCACGTGAGGTAATTGGTGAGATTCGGAAGAATGATCCTGATAACATTGTTTTAGTGGGTAGTCCGCATTGGGATCAAGATTTGCATTTAGTGGCAGAGTCTCCTTTAACAGGCTATGATAACATTATGTACACTTTACATTTCTATGCAGCCACTCATTCAGAGCAATTGCGAAATCGTGCTCAGGCCGCTTGGGAAAAGGGTATTCCTATTTTTGTTTCGGAGTGTGCAGGAATGGAGGCCTCGGGAGATGGACCTTTGAATATACCTGAATGGGAGAGATGGATTAATTGGCTAGAAAAACATAAGATTAGCTGGGTTAATTGGTCTATTTCGGATAAAAATGAAACTTGTTCTATGATACTTCCACGCGCTGATAAAAAAGGTGGATGGACTGAAGAATTGATAAAACCTTATGGGCGGCTGGTAAGAGAGTTTGTCCGTAAATATAATGAGGGTATTTATAAGTAAAAAGATTTTTGTTGTGGTTTTGGTTGCTTTATGATGAGATTTGCTTTTCTATATATGAAGATATTTTGCTGTAGTGCGCTGGTTTTGCTCAGTGAGATGTTTCCTTTACAGGCACAGAAATCTATGGATGAACTTGATCGTATTTCTTTTAGGGCTGGATTATCTCCTTTAGAAAGGGATGGGTTCAGGATGGAGAACATCAAAAATGGATTATTGGGCAGTGGGGATATAAAAAATACGGAACTGTCTTTATCAGGTGGGTGGTTACTGGCAGAAGATGGCTTGGATGGGAGACCTGAGTGGGATAACTCCATTCAGGCAATAGTGCCTGGAAGTATTCATGAGGTTTTATTCAAGGCAGGAAGGATTCCAGACCCGATGATTGGGCGTAATGATTCTGTTGCGGAAAAACATTCTTATCATAGGTGGTGGCTGAAAAGAATATTTGAGAATGAGAATATTTATGTAAACCCTAAATTGAGATTTGCTGGAGTTGCCAATCATTGTTGGGTATGGCTAAACGGGCATTGCCTGGGAGAACATGAAGGAATGTTTGGTGGACCGGATTTTGAAATAAAAGAATATCTTAAAGCCGGAAAAAATGAACTGGTGGTCTTGCTGGATTCTATTCCACGGGTTTATAATGGCGGGTGGCCAGCAACGGCTAATGAGGCTTGGAAGCAGACTGTTGTGGTTAATTGTGTATATGGATGGCATTATGCCAAAATTCCTTCCTTAGGAATCTGGCAGGATGTTTTTATAGAGGACTGTCCTCCTGATAGAATTGAAAATGCCTTTATTGCTACAAAGGATTTATCGGGTGAAATGAGGTTGAATATAGACTTGAAAAGAGAGCAGATTCAGGCAGGGGGTATACGGGTAAGAATAGAACCTTACAATTTTGAAGGTGAAACGCAAGAGTTTTTCTGGAAATTTAAAGATAATTCAGGAAATCTGAATCTGGATTTTAAACTTGATAATCCGAAATTATGGTATCCCAATGGTATGGGTGAACAGTCACTTTATAAAGCAACCGTTGATTTGTTGATAGAAAATCAGGTAATAGATAGGAAAAAGGTTGTTTTTGGGGTAAGAACCATTGAGATGGCATCACTTCCGGGCGGTCCTAGACCGGATAAATATAACTGGACTTTTGTAATTAATGGTGTCTCAATGTTTGTAAAAGGGGCTGGATGGTGCACGATGGATGCAATGCTTGATTTCTCAGAAGTAAGGTATAGACATTTCTTAACGGCGGCACGTGATCAACATATTCAGATGTTACGTGCATGGGGAGGGGGACTTCCTGAAACTGATATATTTTATCGCTTATGTGACGAACTGGGAATAATGGTAATGCAGGAGTGGCCGACGGCATGGGATAGTCATAAAACTCAACCGGTAAATGTGTTAAAAGAGACGGTTGTGAGAAATACATTGCGTTTGCGTAATCACCCGTCGTTGGTAATGTGGGGAGCAGGCAATGAATCAAGTAATCCTTTTGGTGAAATGATTGATTTTATGGGAAAAGTAAGTATTGAATTAGATGGTACACGACCTTTCCATAGAGGTGAAGCATGGGGTGGAAGCAAACATAATTATAATTGTTGGTGGGATGGCTTGCATTTGAACCACAATCTGAATATGACTGCAGACTTTTGGGGCGAGTTTGGTATTCCTTCACTTCCATTAAAGGAACATGTGTTGTACTATTTGGATGGAGAAGAATATTCTTGGCCAGTTGATAAAAATGGAAATTTTGCTCATCATACTCCTATTTTTGGGACGAATGGGGAATTGGAGAAATTGGAGCAGTATAGTGGATATTTTATGCCGGATTCTACGTTGGATTGTATGATTTTAGGATCACAATTAGCACAGGTGGAAGGAGTTCGTCATACATTAGAAAGAGCGCGCACTCGATGGCCATATTGTACTGGAGCGCTTTATTATAAATTGAATGATAATTATCCGGGGCTGTCATGGTCTAGTATAGATTATTATGGTGGAGTAAAACCTTTACACTATTTTTTAAAGCGTTCTTATGCTCCATTGGTTTCTGTTCTCCTTTTTGATCGTACGAATATGGCTGCTCAGCAGGTGAGCTTACCTCATTATTTATTGGATGAGAATGAAAGATGGTGTGGAAAAGAGATTAAGGTGAGAGTTTCTATCTATAATCAAGATTTTAAAGAAGTGTTAGATTCTACTATTGTAGTTTTCCCTGAAGAAAAAGTCTCATTTTTAGGTGATGTGTCTTTGAATGTAGAGCAGACTGATGCTGTTATGTTGTACTATAAAACGGATGTTATGGATGCTGCAGGAAAAGTTTTAGCCAGAAACTGGTATTTTACTAATTATGAAACAAAACAGGGATGTATATTGGAGTCAAAAAGAAGTAAATTGAGTTATTCTCAGAATGGCAGGATTTTAATCCTGAAAAATAATGATGTAATCCCCGCAGTAGGCGTTACTGTGGAAGTTCCTGGAAAGGCTTCTAGTTTATTGCTATCGGACAATTATTTTTGGATGGATCCCGGAGAGGAAAAGAAGATTGAAATAAATGTCGATGGTATAGCTGTAGTAAAAGGATGGAATGTGAGTATTGTTAATGAATAAAAAGAATATATTATGAAGAATATTGTATTGTTGGCTGGTTTAACAGCATTAATGATGAGTAGTTGTGAGGTAAAAGAGAAAGTTTCCTCAAGCAATGGTGAGCCTTTTGGCATGAATATAGCTTGTGCAGATTTTGGTTCTGTCTTTCCTGGTGAATACAATAAAGATTATACCTATCCAACAGATTCAGATTTGGTATATTGGGAAAAGAAAGGATTAAAATTGGTTCGTATGCCTTTTAAATGGGAACGTTTGCAATATAAACTTGATGGTGGGCTGAACAAGCATGATTTGGAGAAAATGAAAGAATTTGTTGTAGCTGCACAAAAAAGAGGGATAAAAGTGCTATTGGATTTACATAATTATTGTAGAAGATTTGAAAACGGAGATCATAGAATTATTGGAACTTATGGTATCACGAACCAAAATTATGCTGGATTCTGGAAGAAGATTGCTTCTGAGTTTAAAGACTATGATAATATCTATGGATACGGTTTAATGAATGAACCGCATGATTTGCCGGATAGTATATCATGGTTTAAAATGGCTCAATTAGCTATTGATTCTATTCGTATGGTAGATACTAAGAATACAATTGTTGTTGGTGGTAATTCCTGGAGTTCGGCAAAGAGATGGCTGACTGAAAGTGATACATTGAAATTTTTGAAAGATCCGGCAGAAAATTTGATGTTTGAGGCTCATTGTTATTTTGATAAGGATGGTTCAGGAACTTATAAATATTCGTATGAAGAGGAAGAAGGAACTCCGGAAAAGGGTATACAGCTTGTGGCACCTTTTGTAGAATGGCTGAGCCAAAATAATTTGAAAGGTATTGTGGGTGAATTTGGTATTCCTGATGATGATGCCAGATGGGAGGTTACGTTGGATAATTTCTTGTCATATTTAAGTAAGAATGGAGTGAATGCAACTTATTGGGCTTCGGGGCCTTGGTGGGGAGAAGGGGCACAAATGGTAATTCCCACTTATAAAGGTGGCAAGGAATATCCTCAAGTAAAAGTATTAGAGAAATATATAATGACGGAAAAATAATATGGGAAAAAGACTCTGTTTAATATTGTTGATTTTACTTTCCGTTTCGTGGGATTCTTATGCGAGACAAGATGACCCTTTTACATCTTTTGAACTTCAGATTCCTGCCAATGGAAGATATATAGAATATAAAAATGGGTCTTCGTTTCTATATTTGGGAGATACTGCTTGGAGTTTGTTATCTAGACTGACGAAAGATGAAGTGTCTTTGTATCTGAAGAATAGGAAGGAAAAAGGATTTACGGTTATTCAGACTGTTATATTACCGGAGTTGGAAGCTTGGAACGAGCGACTGGCCATAGGGGTTCCTTCAATAGTAGATGTGGATAGTATCCGTTTGCATCCGGTTTATCTTGAACATATAGATTGGGTGCTTGAGGAAGCAGAACGTTTAGGATTATTTATCGGACTTCTGCCGACTTGGGGTGATAAGGTTGATAAACAGTGGGGCAAAGGTCCAGAGCTATTTGATGAAAAGAACGCCCGAAATTATGGTCGTATGCTGGGCGCTAGATATGCGGATGTCCCCAATGTTATTTGGATAATAGGAGGAGACCGTGGAGGAGATGGAAAGAATAAGGCTATTTGGAATGCTATGGCTGAGGGAATTAAGGAAATGGATAAAACTCACTTAATGACATTTCACCCTCAGGGAGAACACTCTTCTTCTTTCTGGTTTCATCATGCCGGATGGTTGGATTTTAATATGTTCCAAAGCGGACATTTTCAGACCTCATATAAGATTTATGAACGGTTACTTGAGACGGATAGAAATTTAAATCCTGTAAAACCAGTATTGGATGGGGAGCCTCGCTATGAAGATATACCTATAGACTTTGATGAGAAGAAAGGACGTTTTATTGCATATGATATTCGCAAAACTTTGTATCAGAGTATACTAAGCGGAGCTTGTGGATATACTTATGGTTGTAATAATATATGGCAGATGTATGATGCTGGAAGAAGTCCTCAGTGTGCGGCCAGACTTTACTGGTATGATTCTTTAGATATGGAAGGTTGTTGTCAACTTCATTTCTTTTATACACTGTGGAATCAGTTCGATTTTAGAACTGCGAATCCGTTGAAGGACATTTTAATTCCTGTCGGTAGGTATGATTGTGATGAAGCTGTTGCATTTGGCAATGCTGCTTTTGTCATTTGTTATTTCCCGGGTGGTGACCGATGGCAGATAAGATTGGGTAATAACTGGGAGGATGGCAGATATACATTACAATGGATGAATCCTCGTAATGGAAAAATGTCATTGGAGAAGAGAACTGAAGGGGAAGAAATTGAAGTGCAGTTACCAGAAAAGGGTAATGAAAGTGATTGGATTTTAATTATTAAAAAATAGAGTATTATGGAAACAGTTTTATTGGATGATTTAAAAATGTATCAGAATGAAATATTATCACGTGAGAATGTCAGATTAAGAACCGCTAATAGTATACTTTGTCGTTATAAATATCCTGTTCTGACAAAGGAACATATTCCGTTAATGTGGCGTTATGATTTTGATACTGAACGTAATCCTTTCATGGAGGAACGTATTGGAGTAAATGCTGTAATGAACTCCGGAGCCATTAAATTGAATGGAAAATATTATTTGATGGTTCGTGTAGAAGGTGTGGACCGTAAATCATATTTTGCGATAGCTGAAAGCGATAGTCCTGTAGATAATTTCCATTTCTGGGATTATCCTATCCTTATGCCGGAAAATGGTGTTGAGGATACGAATATGTATGATGCTCGGTTGACTCAACATGAGGATGGATGGATTTATGTAGTATTTTGTGCGGAGAGAAAAGATAAGAATTGTTTACCGGGGGATTTGTCTTCAGCGGTGGCTTTTGCCGGAATTGCACGGACAAAGGATTTGAAATCTTGGGAACGTTTGCCTGATTTGAAGTCTGTTCATCAACAGCGTAATGTAGTTTTACATCCAGAATTTGTTGATGGGAAATATGCGTTGTATACTCGTCCTCAGGATGGGTTTATTGATGCTGGATCTGGTGGTGGTATAGGTTGGGCGTTGGTTGATGATATTTGCCATGCGGAAGTGAAGGAAGAAAAGATAATTAATTCACGCCATTACCATACAATAAAGGAAGTAAAGAATGGGGAAGGTCCTCATCCTATTAAAACAGAAAAAGGATGGTTGCATTTGGCTCATGGGGTGAGAGGGTGTGCTGCTGGTTTACGATATGTTTTATATATGTATGTAACAGATTTGAAGGATCCGACACATATTATTGCTGAGCCTGCTGGATATTTTATGGCTCCAGAGGGTGAGGAACGTATTGGTGATGTTTCTAATGTGTTGTTTTCCAATGGTTGGATAGAAGACAATGGGAAAGTTTTTATTTATTATGCATCAAGTGATACTCGTATGCATGTGGCAGAATCAACCGTAGACAGATTATTGGATTATTGTTTCCATACTCCAGCGGATGGTTATCGTTCTATAGAGTCAGTGCGTCATATTTATGATTTGATTGATAGGAATAAACATTTCTTAAGTATGTTTCAGGAGGATAAATGATGGAAAATATAAAGCTCAAAGAAAAAATTGGATATGGATTGGGGGATGCGGCATCTTCAATGTTCTGGAAACTATTTACAATGTATTTATTGTTTTTTTATACGGATGTTGTTGGTTTATCTGCGGCTGTAGTGGGGACGATGTTTCTTGTAACACGTATTTGGGATACATTTCTAGATCCATTTATTGGAGTCTTATGCGATAGGACTAAAACAAGATGGGGGAAGTTTAGACCTTATTTGCTGTGGGTTGCTATTCCTTTCGGAGTTTGTGGCTTTTTGACTTTTTCTTCATTTGGAAGTCATGAAACATCTAAAATTGTATATGCTTATGTGACGTATACGCTGATGATGATGATTTATTCTTTAATAAATGTCCCTTATGCTTCTTTATTGGGAGTAATGTCATCTGACCCTCAGGTACGGACAGAATTGTCTTCTTATCGTATGTCGTTTGCTTTTGGAGGAAGTATTTTAGTACTGGCGCTGGTTGAACCTCTGACAAATTTATTTAGTCAAATGAAACTGGTAAACGGGGGCCCTTCAATGCTGTTTGGATGGCAAATGTCTGCTGGGGTTTTTGCTATCATTGCCATATTTATGTTTTTACTTACTTTCTCTTGGACTAAAGAGCGGGTGGTTCCTATTGTAGAGAAAAAGAATTCCTTGAAAAGTGATATTCGTGATTTATGCATGAACAGACCTTGGTGGATTCTTCTGGGAGCTAGTGTGATGGTGCTGATATTTAATTCAATTAGAGATGGAGCGGCCATATTCTTTTTCAAATATAATGTGACTGGCGCAGATAGCTTTTGTTTTACAATATTAGGAGGAACCTTTACCTTAATAACTGTTTATCTGGTTTTAGGACAAGCTTTTAATATTGTAGGTATATTATGTGTCCCATTTTTGACACGTAGGTTAGGTAAGAAAAATACTTTTGGAGGGGCGATGGCATGTGCAACCATATTAAGTGTTGTATTTTATTTTCTTGCAACAGATATGATTGCAGAAATATTGATAATGCAAGTCTTGATAAGTTTCTGCGCAGGCATTGTATCTCCATTAATGTGGTCTATGTATGCTGATATTGCTGATTATTCTGAATGGAAGACGGGTAGAAGGGCTACAGGATTAATATTTTCTTCATCTTCCATGTCTCAAAAATTAGGATGGACTATTGGTGGATCAATGACGGGATGGTTATTGTTCTATTTTGGTTTTGAGGCAAATGTGCCTCAAACGGAAAGTTCTTTGCAAGGAATAATGCTAATGATGAGTTTATTGCCAGCATGTGCAACATTTATTTCTATGTTATTTATTCTAAAATACCCATTGACAGAAAAGAAAATGAATGAAATAGTTAAAAGTTTGATGCAAAAGAGAGAAGGAGTTTGATTTATGCAAAAATATATAAAGGATGTATTTCTCTTTTCTTTTATATTCATGTTATGTGGCTGTGAGAGAGTACATACGAAGGTAGATTTTGAGTTACAATGTGAGCATTTGTTTAATCCATTAGGAGTATCGCTTGATTCTGTACGATTTAATTGGTCTCTCCCTGACGAAGTCGGAATAGGAGATGATTCTGTATGCGTTTTTTTGTCTGAAAAGAAAGAGGCTGTAGAGTGTTTTGAACAATCGGCTTTGTATAAGACATTGGCACCCTTGTCGGTAAGTACATTGTACGAGAAACCTGATTTGATGCCTGGAGTTACATATTTTTGGTGCCTTAAAACAGGTCATTTCGTTTCTGAAATAGCCTCCTTTACAACGGCTTTCTCATTGGATGGAGCTTCGTGGATATCTGACGGTAAGGATTGTAATGATAAATCCTCTTCCTATTATAAGAAAATTGTATATGTTAAGCCGGGATTGTCACATGCCTATATCGTGCTGGCTTCTGCTGGGCTACATGAGATCCGGGTAAATGATGAGAAAATAGGTTCTCACTGTCTAGATCCAATGTTTACTCGTTTTGATAAACGGATTTTATCTGTAACTCATGAAATTACTACTGCTTTACGGGAGGGAGAAAATGAGGTGAAAGTACAGTTAGGGAATGGATGGTACAATCTTCAATCTGTTGCTGTATGGAATTTTGATAAGGCAGCCTGGAGGGGGAGACCGGCTTTTCTGAGTAAATTGATATTAGAGTATGAAGATGGGACGAGAGACGAAGTTGTTACTGATGATAGCTGGACGACCGCGGATAGTCCGATTGTTTTTAATAGTATTTATACGGCAGAGCACTATGATGCTAGAAAAAAGGCTGAAAATCTATCTGGAAAGCCTGTGAAAGTTACTGATTCTCCGACCAAATTGATTTGCTCACAAATGGTCCAACCAATTCGTGTAACAGATACGATTTTTTGCTCTCGAATGGATAAACTGAATGATTCTCTTTATGTATTTACTTTTCCTAAAAATATTGCGGGAGTTACATGCTTGAACTTGAAGGGAAAGGAAGGAACAGTTGTTCGCCTTAAGCATGGAGAGTTATTAAATGAGTCTGGAACAGTTAATACCGGTAATATAGATTATCATTATCGTCCTATTGACGGTTCGGATCCTTTTCAGGAAGATATAGTTATTTTAAGCGGTACACAGGATACGTTCTCACCTAAATTTAATTATAAGGGCTTTCAATATGTTGAAGTGTCAGCATCCTCTCCGATAGTACTAACAAAGAATAATTTGGTGGCTTGGGAGATGCATAGTGATGTTCCAGTAAAAGGAACCTGGCATTCTTCTTCTGATATGTTAAATCGTTTGTGGAGAGCAACTAATCGTTCTTATTTATCGAATTTGTTCGGATATCCAACAGATTGTCCGCAAAGGGAGAAGAATGGTTGGACGGGAGATGCTCATTTAGCAATGGAAGTTGGATTATTTAATTATGATGTAATCACAATCTACGAAAAATGGATGAATGATTTTATAGATGAACAGCGTCCGGATGGAATGTTACCAGCTATTATACCAACTTCTGGATGGGGGTATGACTGGGGAAATGGAGTTGATTGGACGAGTTCTATTGTAATTATTCCTTGGTTGATATATCGATATTATGGAGATGATATACTTTTAAGAAGGATGTATGTGCCCATGAAGCATTTTATGGAATGTGTGGAGGAAAAATCGGATGATTATTTGACAGACTGGGGGCTTGGTGACTGGATTCCTGTTAAATCGCAAAGTAATGTTGAATTAGTTGTATCTATATATTATTATGTAGATGCAAATATTATGTCTCTTATTGCGGAAAGAATGGGGTTAGAGAATGATAAGGTATATTATGAGAGTTTGGCTGGCAAGATAAAGAATGCAATTAATCAAAAATATTTGAGTAAATGTGATGGCTTGTATGCAAGTGGTACTCAAACGGAATTAGCAATGCCTTTATATTGGGGGGTTGTTCCTGATTCTCTTCGCTCAAAGGTGGCTGAGAATTTGAATAAGCGTGTGATTAATGATGGGTATCATCTTGATGTGGGAGTACATGGATGTAAAACCTTATTGGGGGCATTGTCTGATAATGGATTTATAGATACAGCTTATAAGGTTGTTACTCAGACAACTTATCCTTCATGGGGATATTGGATTGCTCAAGGAGCTACAACTCTCCATGAAAACTGGCGAACAGATGTTATCATTGATAATTCATTGAACCATATTATGTTTGGAGAAGTTGGAGCTTGGCTGTATAAATCTTTGGCGGGAATAAGATTGGATGAGAACCAACCTGCTTTTAGGAAAACACATATAAAACCTTATTTTCCAAAAGATTTGGAATGTCTGGATGTTTCATATAAAACTTCTTATGGAAAGCTACAGTTGGAATGGCAAAAGAAGGGGAAGGAAGTTATATATCATTTGCATGTGCCCGCAGCGATGGAAGTGGTCTTAACCTCTCCTGCTGGTGATGTAGATAATTATGGAGGTGGAGATTATGTTTTTAAATGGAATGTAAATTATGATTAAAATTTGAGACAATGAAAAGATGGAATATTTTAATGGTATTTTTGTTGTTTTCCCTGGTAATTAATGGGCAAACTGCAAATTCGTATACTTTTTTATTGACTGGGGCTTCATTTGCAGAACCGAATAATAAGTGGTTTGAACTGGGTTGTAAATCATTGGGCGTGAATGCGATAAATAAAGCTGTCGGTGGAGAGTCTATTGCTGATACAGCGAATAAAATGGCTGCGGGTACGTTATATTCTTCTGATGAGTTTGAAAAAATGGATGTGCTTGTCATCATGCACGTACATGAAAAAGATGTTTTTAATGAGGATCGTCTGAAGGAAAATTATGAGGATTATACCTTGCCATTTGATAATACAGATTATGCATCATGTTTTGATTATGTAATTAAGCGTTATATCTCTGAATGTTATCATGCGAAAGATAATCCTCGTTCAAGGTTCTATGGTACGAAATCAGGAAAACCTGCTGTGATAGTATTTTGTACACACTGGAATGATAGTCGAAAAATTTATAATACTTCAATAAGAAGATTATCGGAAAAATGGGGAATTCCGGTTGTAGAGTTTGATAAATATATTGGTTTTTCATCTAACCATAAACATCCAGTCACTGGTGATTCATTCAGTCTTATTTTTACGGATGATAATCAAGTTGTTCACGACCGTATGCAAGGATGGCATCCAAGGCATGGTGAGAATTCTTATATACAACGACGTATGGCAGCTATTTTTGCAGATACTATGAGGAAAATATTTTTGTTTTAATATACATAGATAAGAGAAATGCAGAAATTCTTAGTCGTATCGAGATGGTGCTGTTTGGTTATTTTTTGGGGGATTTCTTTATGCTGTTATGCAGAATTGAAACTTCCTTCATTTTTCACAGACCATATGGTATTACAGCGTGAAAAAGATATATTTGTATGGGGAGAAGCGACTCCTTATGCACTTGTGAATGTGGCTTTGGGTGAGCAACAAAAGGAGACGTCCGCTGATTCTTATGGTAGATGGAAAGTAAAGTTTTCTCCATTGTCAGCCGGAGGCCCGTATAAGATGTTTGTTAAATCTGGTAATGAATCTTTGTGGGTTAATGATATATTGATAGGTGAAGTATGGCTTTGTAGTGGTCAGTCAAATATGGAATTTCCTTTAAAGGCTGCTCAATATTCAGAAATAGATATAAAGAAAGCTGATTGTGATAAGATACGTTTATTTACTGTAGAGCACGCTATGAGTCATTCTCCCGAAGATGATTTGGTTGGAGATTGGAAGGTTTGTTCTTCTCAAACAGTTGGCGAATTTTCAGCTGTCGGTTTTTATTATGGGAAAGAGTTGTATGATGCACTAAATGTACCTGTGGGGTTAATTCACTCTTCATGGGGAGGGACAGATATTGAGAGTTGGATGAGCATGGAGACGATGGATACTTTCCCAAAATATAAGAAGTTGATGAAGTATTTGCGTGTGGCTGATTTCGAATCACTTTTGCAGGAAGGAAAGAAATTACAAGTTGATTTTGAGAAAGCTGTAAAAGAAGAACCGGGGCTAAAAGAAAAATGGTTCGAAGAATCATATTCAAAAGCGGATTGGAAGGTGTTAAAGGTTCCTGGATTATGGAATAATGAAGAACTGATAGCCTTGGATGGAGTGGTGTGGATGAATTGTATCATTACAATTCCAGATTCTTTAGCAGGACATTCCGCCGTTTTGTCTTTGGGACAAATTGATGATGATGATATTACCTGGTTAAATGGGATACTTGTAGGAGAGACAAAAGGTTATGATAAAAAACGAATTTATACTATACCAGAGGGAGTTCTGAGAAAGGGGCAGAATGAATTGACTATACGAATAACAGATACTCATGGTAATGGAGGCTGTTATGGAGATAAAAGTCAGTTCTTTTTGCAGATTCAAGATGCTATGTTGAGTTTACCAGATACATGGAATTATAGAATAGCTGTTAATAGTGAGTCTTTTAATATTATACAGGATGGTCCTAATACATTTCCTTCCAGATTGTATAATGCAATGATACATCCCTTAGTAGGCTATGGAATCCGGGGAGTTATTTGGTATCAGGGTGAAAATAATGCGCCTAGGGCTGGAGAGTATTATAAATTATTTCCAGCTATGATAAATGATTGGCGAAATGCATGGAAAGATTCATTTCCTTTTTATTGGGTTCAGCTTGCAAATTATATGCAACCAGATTCTATTCCAATGGAAAGTTCATGGGCAACGCTTCGTGATGCTCAAACCTCTGCATTGTTGCTTCCCCAAACGGGGCAGGCGGTTATAATTGATTCAGGAGATGCAAATGATATTCATCCTAAAAATAAGAGGATTGTAGGGCATCGTTTGGCTTTATGGGCTTTGCATTACGATTATGGTATGAATGTGAATTGTGCTAGTCCAATGATAAGTTCTGTTAAGCGTTTGGGAAATAGGTTACGTTTGACTTTTTCAAATGTGGCTCGTGGTTTAAAGGTTCATGATAAGTATGGTTATGTTCGTGGGATAGCTATTGCTGGAGTTGATAGGAGATATTTATGGGCTAAAGGATATATTATTAGTGAGAATGAAATAGAAGTTTGGAATAATAATGTTATTTTACCTTGTTTCGTTCGATATGCTTGGGCTGACAATCCTGTTGATGCCAATTTATATAATAGTGAGGGGCTTCCTGTAACTCCTTTTCAGGTGTTTGTAAAGTAGAGTTTTATTATCGGAAAGATAGAATCTCCTTTAATAAAGAAAACTTATGGGTAATAAGAAAGGATAACAAAAAACGCCTTGATGTGGAAAATACATCAAGGCGTAAATGTAAAAACGTGATACGTTTTTATTATTTGATAAGCCTATGTAAGCGAGTCAGGAATTCATCTGCTTCGTTCATGCTCAGGCAGAGCGGCGGAAGCAAACGGATGACGTTGGTACCGCTGACACCGGTAAATACTTTTTCTTCGAAAAGTAATTTCTGGCGGAGTTCCTTGATGGGTTCTTCAAATTCCATTCCAATCATCAAACCGCGACCGCGTACTTCTTTGATTCCTTTGAAGCCTTTCAATTCTTCCAATAGGTGAGTACCTACTTTGGCTGCATTTTCAACCAGATTTTCTGCTTTCATCACGTCAAGTACAGCGATAGCTGCCGCACATGCCAGATGATTTCCACCGAAAGTGGTTCCTAACTGACCATATACCGGAGTGAACTTCGGACTAATCAGTACACCGGCCATCGGGAATCCGTTGCCAATACCTTTAGCTACGGTAATCATGTCAGGGCGTACGTCATTGTACTGGTGAGCAAAGAATTTACCGCTTCTTCCGTAACCCGACTGGATTTCATCCAAAATCATGACGGTATTGGTTTCATCACACGTCTGGCGAATGGCTTTCATGAACTCTGTAGTAGGAAGCTGAATTCCTCCTACGCCCTGGATGCCTTCAATGATGACTGCACATACATCGCCTTTGGCCAGTTCGGCTTTCAGCGCTTCTGTGTCGTTCAGCGGCAGGTATGTCACGTGTCCGTTGTCATTGATCGGAGCAATGATTTTTGGATTGTTAGTTACTTCTACTGCCAGTGAAGTACGTCCGTGGAAAGCTTTGGCGAAAGAAATCACACGTGTACGTCCGTTATAGAAAGATGCCAGTTTCAATGCATTTTCGTTGGCTTCTGCTCCAGAGTTGATTAAGAAAAGCTGATAGTCATCATAACCGCTGATGGCTCCCAGACGGTCGGCTACTTCCTGCTGTAACTTGTTGATTACAGAGTTGGAATAGAATCCCAATGTAGCTACTTGTTTGCTGATGGTTTCCACATAATGAGGGTGTGCGTGGCCAATGGAAATAACGGCGTGTCCTCCGTAGAGGTCAAGGTATTCCTGACCTTTGTCATCCCATACATGGCAGCCTTTTCCTTTGACGATGTTTACGTCGAATAAAGGATATACGTCGAATAGCTTCATATAATTAAGAATTAAGAATGAAGAATGAAGAATTGGAGCTGAAGTCTTTTCGCTTCTTATTCTTCATTTTTCTTCATTAATTTGTTTTTTACAGTCCTGATGGAAGATACAAGTAGGGCTATAAGTTCACCGCAATCGTTCTCCATACTGATAAAGGACACTTCATTTAAATAGTGCGAGTCGTGAAGCAAATTGAGCCAGTAATCTGTTTCGTTTGCTTCCTTTAATGCCACACTTAATTTATTGACAAAGTCGGCTTGGCTTTGTGCAAATTCCGATTCGCGTATTAATGCTCCGATAGCTGTTCCAGAACGAAGAATTTGTTTGCTTAACACGAATTCTCCTTTTTGCTCTCTGAAATATTTGTTCATGCCTACGATACGTAACGCAAAATCATAGCTTTTAGTATGTAACAATGAATCTTCTCTTTGGCGTGAATTCTTCGTTCTTCATTTTTCATTAATTAAAATGCGCTCGGTTTCAGTTTCAGTCCTACTGTTTCTTCCAGATTGAACATCAGGTTCATATTGTGTACAGCCTGACCGCTGGCTCCTTTCAGCAGGTTGTCAATGCAAGAAATAATGAGCAACTTGTCGCCATGCTTTTCCAGGTGAATCAAGCATTTGTTGGTGTTGACTACCTGCTTCAGGTCGATATTCTTGTCCACGATGTGGGTGAAAGAATCTTCTGCATAGTACTCTTCGTACATTTTTACAATCTCTTCCAGCTCTACCTTGGTCTTTACTACGATAGTGGCAAAAATACCACGGGCAAAGTCGCCTCGGTAAGGAATGAAATCGATTTCTGAATGGAAACTGTTCTGCAGCTGTTTCAGTGATTGTTTGATTTCTGGCACATGCTGGTGTGAGAACGGTTTGTAGATGCTGAGGTTGTTGTTACGCCAGCTGAAATGACTCGTAGCTCCCGGTTTTACACCTGCTCCGGTACTTCCGGTAATGGCGTTTACCATTACGTCGTCGTTCAACAGCAAATGTTTGGCTAATGGCAGAAGTCCGAGCTGAATGCATGTAGCAAAGCATCCCGGGTTAGCTACGTGCTTGCTATGACAGATAGTGCGGCGATTCAGTTCTGGCAGACCATATACAAAGTCATGGTCGTCCGATTTGATTCGGTAGTCCATGGACAGGTCAATGATTTTCAAGTCTTCCGGTACATTATGACTCTCCATGAATTTTTTTGTATCACCGTGAGCCGTACAGAAGAACAATACATCGATGGTATCGAGTGGAAGCTCATCTGTAAACACTAAATCGGTTTCTCCATACAGGCCTTCGTGTACGTCAGTAATCTTGTTGCCCGCATTGCTGGAGCTGTTGATAAATGCAATCTCTACATCCGGATGATTAAGCAGCAGGCGAATCAGTTCGCCTGCCGTATATCCTGCGCCTCCTATAATTCCTGCTTTTATCATACGTCAGCTTCGTCTTTATGGTTTGCATAATAGGCACGAAGCGGAGTAGACAACACCTTGATGAAGCCTTTAGCGTCTTCTGCAGTCCATCCTTTCTGCATTTCTCCGTATTCGCCGAACTTGTTCTTCACGAGGTCATCTTTTGATTCAACTCCTACAGTAGAGAATCCGTACGGGCGAAGTTCCAGAATAGCAGTTCCATTGACGTTACGCTGTGATTCGGTCAGCATGGCTTCGATGTCGCGCATTACCGGTTCCAGGTACTGGCTTTCGTGAAGGAACATGCCGTACCAGTTGGCTACCTGGTCTTTCCAGTATTGCTGCCATTTACTCAGGGTATATTTTTCCAGGAAGCGGTGAGCGCCGATAATCAGCATCGGAGCTGCAGCTTCGAATCCTACACGGCCTTTGATACCGATGATTGTATCACCTACATGCATATCACGACCGATACCGTAGGCTGCACCAATCTCTTCTACTTTCTGTATGGCTTTAATCTTGTCGTCGAACACTTCACCGTTTACGGCATACAACTCACCTTTCTTGAATTCCAGTTTCAGTTGTTCGCTGCCTGTTTTCGTTACTTGCTTCAGGTAAGCACTTTCCGGCAATCCCTGTGCGGAATCCAGAATCTCACCACCACAGATAGACGTGCCCCAGATGCCTACGTTGTATGAATATTTCAGCTTGGTGAAATCTGCCTCAAAACCATTTTCCTTCAGGTAATTGATTTCATATTCACGGCTCAACGCCATGTCACGTGTCAGGGTAATGATTTCCACTCCCGGAGCCATTACTAGGAAAGTCATGTCAAAACGCACCTGGTCGTTGCCGGCACCAGTAGAACCGTGAGCAATGGCATGAGCTCCGATTTCGTTGGCATAACGGGCGATGGCCAATGCCTGGAAGATACGTTCAGAACTTACAGAAATAGGGTAAGTACCGTTACGCAGTACGTTTCCGAATACCATGTATTTCAGGCTCTTTTCGTAGTATTCCTGTGTTACGTCAAGAGTCACATATTTCACAGCTCCCAGTTTGTACGCATTTTCTTCGTTCTTCTTTAACTGTTCCGGGCTGAAACCACCGGTATTGGCGCATGCTGCATATACTTCATATCCTTTTTCCTTTGCCAGATACATTACGGTAAAGGAAGTGTCCAATCCGCCGCTGAAAGCAACGACAACTTTTTTCTTTTCTTCCATGGTGCTTATCTTTATATCGTGAAGCTTTTCGCCTGTATGAGTTCAGGGGAAAACCTCGCTTGAGATTATTTTTGTATTTAGAAATTGTTTATTTTATCGTCTGTGTGCAAAGCCGGATCGTAAAGCATGGCTGTGCAGATACAAAATTTGCGGTTTTTCGCCATCAGGATTTCGTGGTTGATACATCCTTCACATCCTTTCCAGAATGAGTCATCGTCGGTCAACTCGTTGAAAGTGACAGGTACGTATCCCAGCTCTGTATTCATTTTCATGACCGCAGCTCCTGAAGTCAGACTGAAGATTTTGGCTTTCGGCCATCGCAGACGAGCCAAAGTAAAAGAGGCATGCTTGATACGCTTAGCCAGTCCGCATCCTCTGTATTTTGGATGAACAATCAGTCCGGAAGTAGCTACGTACTGTTTGTTTCCCCATGATTCGATGTAAGTAAATCCGGCAAAATCATCTCCGCACAATGCGATGATGGCTTTTCCTTCTTTCATCTTGGTAGCTACGTATTCGTGTGTACGTTCGGCAATACCCGTACCGCGAACTTTGGCTGCTTCTCTAATCGTGTCCAATATTGTGTCAACGTAAACCTCGTGTGAGGCGTCGGCTACCATTACATCAATTTGTTTAGTAGGTTCCATTTTTTATTCTTATCAGTTAGAGTTGGTTTATATTCGGTATAATGTTGGCAAGAGCATGCTTGACTTCTGTACGCGTACAATTTTCGCGAATCACCAGCATGATGGTGTCGTCGCCGGCAATGGTACCGATGATTTCATGGAAATTGTGCATGTCAATGTCGTATGCCAGACTGCTGGCATATCCCGGGCGAGTCTTGATCACAGCGATGTTGTGGGAGAATTCAATGGAGATGAATCCGTTGTGACGCAGCATTTCGCTGGCTTTTTGCGGCTCTGTCATGCGCTTGTACATGGTATTGTTGGGAAGCACATATACATAGTTCCCGTTCATGCTGGCAGCTTTGGCTACCTTCAGTTGCTTCAAGTCGCGCGACAGGGTGGCTTGTGTCAATTGGAATCCTTCTTTTGTCAACTCCTGCAAGAGTTCGTCCTGACTTCCAATCTCCTTGCTGGAGATAATCATTTTGATTGAATCAAGTCTGCTATTCTTGTTCTTCATTGTATAATTATTCTTTTACGGCTGCAAAAATACGGATATATTTTGAATATCATGCATAAATTCTTACTTTTTTGTGTGTTTATTCTGAAAAATGCATGAATATAATGAATAAATAACCATTGTGAATTTTATTTTGTATTTTTGTGCACGTTAATTACAGAGACAAAGAATCATGAAGACCACATGGCTACAGGCAGAAAAGGATCCGATGGGAGCTGCCATATACGATTACTTCAAGAATGGAAAGGCTGGAAAGTTAAGAGTTTTCTCTTCACAGTTTGAGGAAGATGAAATTCCAGTGAGTGAATTATTCCGTACGTATGAACACATGCCCTTGCTGGAACAGACTGCACTGGATATGGCTCAGGGAAAGATTTTAGATGTAGGAGCAGGCAGTGGCTGTCATTCCTTGGCTTTAAAGCAAATGGGAAAAGAGTCTGTGGCTATTGATATTTCTCCTCTGTCGGTAGAAGTCATGCAGGCACGTGGACTGGATGCCCGTCTGGTCAATCTGTTCGACACGCATTTCGTCGAACGCTTTGATACCATTCTGATGCTGATGAACGGTTCGGGAATTATAGGACGGGTAGAGAATTTCGGTGATTTCTTCCAGCGGATGAAGCTGTTGTTGAATCCTGGTGGTTGTATCTTAATGGATTCAAGCGATTTGAGATACCTGTTTGAGGAGGAAGATGGAAGTTTTGTCGTTGATTTGGCGGGCGATTATTACGGTCAACTGGATTTCCAGATGCAATATAAACAAATAAAAGGAGAAGCATTCGACTGGTTGTATGTGGATTTCAACACCCTGAGTCTGTATGCTTCTCAATATGGTTTCAAAGCAGAGCTGGTGAAGGAAGGTAGTCATTATGACTATTTGGCCAAACTTACCTTGTAGTTCTTTGCTTCTTTTTCAACCATAAATAATACCCGCTGAGTGGAAGTACGCCTCCGATAAAAGCTGCCAGGAAATAGAGTACCTTTGTATAGATACCTCCCCAGCTTCCGGTGTGGAAGGCATAGAACCAGCCTTTCAGTTTCTGTGCGCGAGGCACTTCTGCATAGGTTGTGGTTTCTGTAATCTCTCCGTTCTTCGGATTGAATTTCAGGGTATCCGTACGGCGTAATTGCTGTCCCTGGCTAACTTGTATCTTCTTCTCTTCTATACGGAGCGAAGTATAGTCGGTGTATTTTGTCTGTACTTCTTGGATTGCTTTGTCCCAAGCCGTATAATCGGTTTGTTTCTTACCTCCTTTCTTGGCATGTGCATCGTTTTCCCCTTGTGGGAGAGAAGTTCCGTGAGTTTGGGCCTGCTTCGAAGTGTTTCCTCCAAAAAGTCCGTAAGCAAACGAACGATACCAGCCAAACGACCAGGTGAGTCCGGTAAGTGCCATGGCCAGCAGGAAGAGGGAAGAATAGAAGCCCAACGTCACATGACTGTCATACCAGAAACGGCGCCATCCTTTGCGACATGAAACCTTCAGCCGGTTATTTAACGCTTTTCGAGTTCGGGGCCACCAGATAACAAGACCACTGACAAGAATTACGACCATCAGCAGGGTGGAGATGCCGACTATCATTTTCCCTACAGAGGAAGCTCCTTTCTGCGGTGGAGGGTTCAGCAGCCAGCGATGCAGTTTCCGCATGGTTTGAAAAAAAGCGTTTCCTTCTATCCATCCGTTCACTTCTCCCGTGTACGGATTCACACTCAGACTTTTTCTGCCTGCGTTTTTGAAAGTCACCGTAGCTGCCTCATCGGCTTTTCCCGAATATTGCAGTGAAGTTAGCTTGAGTGAATCAGCAGTCTGCTCCTTTATGCGTGCAATCAGTTGTGAAGGTGGAAGAACGTCAGCATTCCCTTCCGGAACGCTGACCTTATATAAATGAGGGTTGCACGCCTGGGTGATTTCCTTTTCGAATACCAGTGCAGCTCCCGAAAAGCAAATAATGGAAAGAATAATTCCCACTGGGATAGAAAGCCAGAGGTGTATTTTCCCGAATAATTTTCTCATTTTCGAATGTTATTGTTGAGTTAATGCAATTTTACCTACTGTTGTAATTTCATCGGCTTCCACTTCCAGTCCTTTTACAGCTTCTCCTGTTTGAGGATTGATTTTATAGAATGTGGGAGTAGCACCTTCTTCGGTAGTCAGTACCGGAATATAAAAATACTGATTTTCCAAATAAGGGGAATTTCCGAAAGAAGAAATCAGGTTCATGTCAGGCAATCCTGTAATAGGAATCAGCTTCTTTTCGCTGGCTTTGAATATCACCAGTTCATTTTTAGGTGCATTGGTTCCCAGTGTGGCTACTTCTTCAATGCTGCATCCGTAATTATTGAGCAGGAAATAATCGCCACCTACGTGCCAGCAGCGGAACAACGGATGGCCGCTTGCACCGCTCATCGTTTCCAGGTTGCAATAATACTCATCGAAGGCAGTACTTCCGGCAGGGATGCGCACGACACCAGAAGGAAGTGTACCTTGTACCTTTGCCTTTAAGTTGGCATCAGCCGCAGGCTGGGTAGCCGTACGTCCATATCCTCCTGAAAATACATACAAGTTTCCGTCATCGTCGCTCCAAATGGTCTGATAGTACTGAGAACGCATGCGTCCGCAGGCAAAACCAATCTTGTCTGTTGTCGCAATAACCGGTTCTTCATCAAAGTTGCTGCCGCTGTAAATGGCAATATAAGCATTATCCGGATATTGGGTAGAAGGAATCTGTCCGGCAGTATACTTACCGCTTCCTGAGCCGCCGGTACCGGTTGCCACATAATCCTGACTCAACACCTTATCGGGCCAGGTATTCACTCCGTAGTGACTCATACCCATGGGAATAATAGAGGTGTAGAGCTTTCCGTTAGCTTCCACAAATCCGGCCATGGTAACCTTTTCACCGTTCCCTAAGAAGTTCTCAGCCAAAATATCCTGCTGGTTGGTACTGGTGGTACCGTTTTTTGCGTTCAGGTAGTTAAATAAAAAGCCTTGTGCTGCATTGCCTTTACTGTCAGTCTGCTTGGTGTCTCCGGTAGATACGGTAATCACATTGTCACCCCATGTGCCGTAGGTCGTAAAACGGTTGAATGTATAACTGTATTTTTTCTGCGGCACATTGTGGGTATCCAGATAGTAACAGCCTCCGGTACCTTGTGAGCCGTCGTTATATTTGATTCCGAAAAAATAATTCTGGTCGTAGAAAATCCAGTAAGAAATTTGGTCCTGAAATTCTTTCCCGTTTTCAATGACTGAGATTTTGCCTTCGTCCAGACTTTCGGCCGTAAGCAGATAGGAAGTACCTCCTGCGGTAACTGGAATGACATAGTTCCCCTTGAAGTTGTTGTGATTGCTGAAGGTTGGGTCATTTTCTTCGTTCTGACATCCCATGAACAGGCCTCCCATGCAGAAAGCGCCCAGTCCTAACATAAAGTTCTTTTTATTCATATACTTGTATTTATATTTTTATTGGTTTATTACTTTCCAAAATACACCCGGAACTTTCCATAAAATGCCCGTCCGGCTTTTTGCAGACTAAAGTTGTCATACAGTTTCTCATCGGTGAGATTCCGGCATTCAAATGAAATGTTGTAACGTCCGTTCCGGATGCTGTATCCCAAGGAGAGGTTATGCGAAATCTGCTGCGGTACCCGGATTTTGGTAGATGGGTCACCAAAGTTTTCCCAATACAACGGGAAGTCATGCTGGTAGAAACAATCCCATCCGAATGTGAGGGTATTCCCTTTTGCAAACAGATTATGCCAGTAGAAGTTCATATCTACGTTTGCATACTGGTAAGGAATGTTCGGAATGCGCTGTCCGTACGTCAGTGCATTCTGTCCGCTGCTTGCAGCCCGCTTCTTTTCCTTGTCGCGGGTGTCAAGGTTGTTGAATGTACCTCCCAAATTGAACCAGTTGCTGTAACTGTATCGCAGAGATACATTGAACCCTTTTGTCTCTACCCGGCCATGATTGGTGTAACTTCCGTAGCTGGTGCCTCCTACGGTTGACAAGTCACGTTTGATGTAGTCTTGGGTATTACGGTAGATGATTCCTCCTTCCACATACAACCCGTGTTTGCCTAACTGCTTGTTGTAGCTGGCACTCAGGTTCACGTTGTCACTACGTTCCGGTTTCAAGTCAGCTTTTCCTGCTTCAAGGTCACCGTCACCAAACAGTTCCTGGGTGCTGGGCATGCGCAGTGCCTTTTCGTAAGAGAGTTTCAACTGAATGGCTTTCCCTAAGAAATAGGTTCCGGCAGCTCCATATCCGAAAGAGCTGACACTTTGCGACACTCTCGTGTCACTTCCTACATTGTTGTCGCTCAGCTGTACCGTTCCTTCACTGTAAGAATTGTAGTGCTTGCCGAAGACCGACAGATTCCATTTTTCAGAAGGCATCAGGCGATAAGATAACCCTGCAATGTTCTTCCGGCTTTTGGTAGGTTCATCATAATCTTCCAGTACGGAATTTTTCTCAATCAGACTTCGTCCTGTACGACGAAAAGTACTGAATACATTATTAAACGTAAACGAGTGCATTTTGCCCAGTCGGTATACCGCAGTAAGTGTGGTATTCCAGTTTGTATTGATTTGTTCACTGAACTGGTGATTCTGTTCACCGGCAGTCGATCTGGGGATACGGTCACCCAGCCAGTTGTATTTGTACATTGCTGTATCTACGTTTGTCGTCAGGTTGTGGTTGTAATTGGCCGTAACCGTCACATCCAGTCCTTTGGTGAAAAGATTCTGCTTGCGATATTCTACCGAAGGAACGATGGAATAGCCATGACGATGTTTCTCGCCGAATACGATTTCCTGGTACACTCCATTCTGTATTTCTTTGTAGAAATGCGAGTAGGCCACATTAAACATCAGCCGGTCGGCCCAGCTTTTCCCGGTAACTCCGATTTTTCCGATGACCGCTTCGTTGTGGAATGTATCATTGAATCGTTTTACACGCTGTATATTACTTTCATCGCTGACAGACGTATTGTTTTCGTGGTTGAACTCTTCTACCCAGTTGTTGATATAGTAATTATTATCAGAGTAATTCTGATATGCATTGATTTCGTATGTCAGTCCGTTTCTGAAACTCTGCCCGAAGTTTATATACGATTTATGCGTGTTGAACGAGCCGTACGAGTATGACGCATCCAGAAACCAGTTGCGCTTCTGTTTGTTGGTTACAATGTTGATAACTCCACCCAAGGCATCGGTACCGAATCCTACGGGTACCACACCTTTATATACCTCAATGCGCTCGGCAAAGTTGACCGGGATGTTATTCAGGTCGAAAGCTGTTCCTGCCCCTTCCTGTGGCACCCCGTCGATAAATACTTTTACATGCTTGCCGCTGAAGCCGTCGAGCATCAGCTGCATGTCCGATCCCACACCTCCAGATTCGCGCAGTTTCATTCCCGGAAGTTTCTGTAATGCTTCACTCAAGTTTTTGGTAGAATTCTGCAGTTCACGCGTATCTACAGCTACGGCATTAAAGGCCGAGCGCTTGATGCGTCCGACTCCGTTGGAAACGACTACGACTTCATCCAGCTCGGTGACTGAAGGCTTCAAGATTACATTTTGCTTGCTACGTCCGTCTGCCAGAATTTCCACTTCTTTTTCTACCGTCTCAAATCCGATGGCAGAAACGGTCAGTATATATTTCCCGGCGGGTGCTTTCAGATGATACAAGCCTTTTTCGTTGGTTGTACAGCCATATTGCGTACCTTTCAGGTACACCGTGGCGAAGTCAATGACACCCTTGTCCGAAGAAAGAACTTTTCCAGATAGTAGTGAACGGCCTTGTGCAGAAAGAGATAAGACACAAGCACCCAATAATATAAAAAGTACACCCCACTTCAAATTTTCGCTTCCCCGCGAAAAAGATAAATTTCTCATTTACTGTAACTCGTATTTTTTGTTCAGGACTAATTTTCTGTGTGCAAAATTAAGGCGATTGTCCGGGTGGGGCAATCGCCAAATATGGGTAATTTAGACTATGTATAAATACCTATTTGTAGGTATTCTGTAGTTTGTCCTATGAAATGTAACGAGTTACAGTTAGAGAATTTGGACTGTTACAGGAGATGGAAGTGCTTCAATGCCTTCATGATACCTTCCTCATCCACTGAGGTGGTGATATAATCGGCCGCAGCTTGTATGTGAGGAGCCGCGTTTCCCATGGCAATTCCCATACCTACATGTTTCAACATCGGAATGTCGTTGCCGCCATCGCCGAAAGCCATGGTATCTTTCAGGTCAATGCCGTAGTAAGCCAACATCTGGTCGATACCGTGACTTTTGCTGTTTCCCCGTGCAATGATGTCGGCAAAGAGCGGATGCCAGCGCATGGGTTCACAATGAGTCAGCACCTTCCCAAATATTTCTTCGTCTTTCTCTTCGGGGAAATATCCCATGATTTGTAGAATTTCTTTCTCTCTTGCAGTTTCTATGGGACGGATTTCCGGAATGTCAATTTGAATCAGACGGGCAATCTCTCTGACAGCCTCATCCTCATGTGTCAGGAACCAGGTATTGTCGTGTACAAAAACAAACGGCATTTCCGGATGGTCATGCTGGTACTGAATGAGTCGTTCAATGTCTTCCTGCGGTACGCAGCCCTTGTAGATGTCCTCATGATTTGCCGTGAAGCAATGTGCTCCGTTCAGTGTGACATAACCGTCGAAATCCAGGTCACCCACGGCATCCATCATCAATGTCTTTGGACGGCCGGTGGCAATGAATACCTTAATACCTTTTTCTCTCAAAAGTCGCAGGGCTTCGCGGGTAGACTCCGGCACGGTGTGAGTCTGGAAAGAAACTAATGTTCCATCAATATCAAAGAATATCGCTTTTACCATTTTTCGTGTATTAAAAGTCCGTGCAAAGATAGGGAATTTTTAGAAGAATTTTTTGGCTTATGTGGAATCTGCCAGATGATAAGTGGACTAATGGATACGATGATGAGTCGTAAGTTCCAGTAAAATCTGTATAAAACTTTCCGGACTCTTTTACGTTTCGCATGGCGGAACCCTAGGTTTTCCGACGCGGAAACTTACGGTTCCCGATACGTAAACATAAGTTTTGGGCAAGGGAAACATAGAAAATGTAATTTGGAATTCTTGATTGAGGCACTATGTTTTTTTATCTGCGGGGAAGAGGAAAGGTTTGTTCTGAAGGAGAGTATTTATAGAATTGTGATAAATTGTTTTGTTTTTATGTGGTATTTATTACATTTGCCACTGAATATAATTAAATAGTGTGTATTTGAGAGATTTTTCAGGTGTTTCTTGTGCAAAAGTGAGAGTGAATCATGGAAAACAAAACGTATCAGTATAAAAGAATCACGGTAAAGATAGGTAGTAATGTGCTGACCCGCCGTGACGGCACACTGGATATAACCCGCATGTCGGCATTGGTGGACCAGGTGGCCGAGTTGCATAAAGCAGGAGTGGAAATCGTGCTGGTGTCTTCCGGAGCGGTAGCTTCAGGAAGAAGCGAGTTGAAACCCTTGCGGAAACTGGACAGCGTGGACCAGCGGCAGCTTTTCTCGGCAGTGGGACAGGCTAAGTTGATAAACCGTTATTATGAACTGTTTCGTGAGCACGGTATTACCGTAGGTCAGGTGTTGACGACTAAGGAAAGCTTCTCTACCCGCCGGCATTACCTGAACCAGCGTAATTGCATGAAGGTGATGCTGGAGAACGGGGTGATTCCCATCGTGAACGAAAATGATACGATTTCGGTGACCGAGCTGATGTTTACCGACAACGATGAACTGTCGGGTATGATTGCTTCGATGATGGACATGCAGGCATTGATTATCCTTAGTAACATTGACGGCATTTACAACGGTTCGCCTTCGCAGCCGGGTACTTCTGTGATACGTACGGTGGAGCGTGGAAAGGATTTGTCGGATTACATTCAGACAGAGAAGTCCGGATTTGGACGGGGAGGGATGCTTACCAAAAGCACCATTGCCCGTAAGGTGGCCGATGAAGGAATTGCTGTGATTATTGCCAATGGCAAGAAAGAGAACATCCTGTCGGATTTGTTGTGTCATCCGGATACGACTGTCTGTACCCGTTTCCTTCCGGCCATGGAGGGAGTGTCGAGCATGAAGAAGTGGATTGCGCACAGTGAAGGTTTTGCCAAAGGGGAACTTCATTTGAACCGTCAGGCAGTAGAGGCTGTCAGAGGTGTGAAGGCTACCAGCATTCTTCCGGTGGGAGTGACGCGGGTTGTGGGAGATTTTGAGAAAGATGACCTCGTGCGCGTGATGGACGAGCAGGGACGGCAGATTGGAGTGGGCCGTGTATCAGCCGACTCGGCAGAAGCACTTTCCATGGTGGGACAGCACGGGCAGAAACCGCTGGTACATTACGATTATCTGTATTTGGAATAAAACGGAATGGTTTATTCCATCGGTACGGTGCGTTGTTCTGCCACGGACTGTATGGACAGAGGAGTTACCGAAGTCCAAAGAGCCAGGTCGTGTATATCGGCCGGGTAAGGTATCTCCTGTTTCATCTCGGCTTCTAATGCTTTGAGCATGATGTAGTCCATGCCTTCATGGTGCGTGTCGATGCGCAACGCTTCTTCTCCCCATTGTTGCCAATAGAGGTGTTCGTATTTTTGCAGGTAAGCGGTATCTGCCTCCCATGTTTCGTGCGGACTTTTTCCTTCCAGGTAAATGCGTCGCTGTTCTCCCTGCCAGATTCCTTTGGTGCCTTGTATTTCGAAGTCCAGGCTTCTGGGGCGGGGAAGAGTGGTGTCGTGGGTCAAAGAAACCAAGGCTCCGGAAGCCGTCTCCAGTTGGGTAACGGTTACATCTCCCTGCGTGACAGGCACATGAGGATTTCCTCCTAATTCACGGATACGCTGGTATAAGCCTGCGGGTTTGGAAGAAAAGGTGGTCAGGCGTACAAAACGATCTTTGCGGGGAATGCCGGCGATGAGGCAGAGAGGAGCCAGTCCGTGAGTAGGATAAAGGTCGCCATTTTCCTGCTGGTAGAATTTGCTTCGCCAGATGCTTTCTGTCTTTTTCCGGTTGCCTAGACGGCCATGGTCATCGAGCAAGAGGCTGCGCAGGTCGTGGCGGTATCCGCCTCGCATGTATACAATTTCTCCCATCTCGCCGCTTTCTACCAGACGGTACAATGCTAACACCTCTCTCCGGAAAAGGACATTTTCCATCGGAAACACTTTTCTTCCGGTGCTTTCGGCTGCCTGTATCAGGGGCTTGTATTCGTTCAGGCACAGTCCTCCTTTTATTTCCAGTGCTACGTGGCACCCTTTTTGAATGCAGTATAGGGCATGTGTGACATGAAGCAGCCACGGAGAGGCAATGAAAACTAGTTGCGGTGCCTGTTCCTTGATCATTCGCCGGTAATCTTCTCCTCCCCGGTTGTAGCAGGGCACTCCGTAGTCTTCTTCCCGCGCTTCAGGGTCGGCAATGGCTGTGACGTGGTAACCGGAAATATGACGGATGAGCGAGAGCAGTTGTTTTCCGCGGTAGCCCATACCGATAAAAGCGATATGCAGTATGTCGTTATTCATCTTTATAATCCGTAATCCATATTTTCTTTTGCTCGTGATTGATTCTGTAGCGGATTCCCGGACTCAGAAATTTGAGTGTGGAGAGGAACTCGTCTAGACTTTCGTCACGCAGCGTTGCTTTGTATTTGAGTTTTTTGGCGGAAGATGAAAGAAGAAACTGGTAACCGTAGTGCCGGTAAAGTTCTCCTCGCTTATCTTCTAGTGTATGGCCGTCAAAGATAACTGTTTTTTCGCGCCATGCATAGACGGAACCTACAGGAATTTGTATCTTTTGAAAAGTACTGTCCTTGGGCTGACATAAAAAACTTTCTCCTGGAGAGAGTATGGTCTTTTGTGAAGTAAAGTCGGGAGATATTTCTACTTTTCCCTTGAGCAAGGTGACCCGGCTCTGTTCTTCGTTTGTGTAAGCCGAGACGTCGAAGTTGGTTCCCAGCACTTTAATTTTATAGTGAGCGGTGTGTACGTAGAAGGGTTTTCCATTTTGAGATTTTACGTCGAAGATGGCTTCACCATGTAAGGTGACGTTTCGTTCCTTTTTCCAGTTGCCGGTCGTATAGGAAAGGGTTGAACAGGCATTCAGCCAGACACTGGAGCCGTCGGGCAGTTTTACTTTAGCCTGTTGTCCGGTTTCTGTTTCTACGATGACTGGGTAGGATTCTGTCTGAGGCGTGAATAATCTTTCCGCTTGCCATCCGATAACCAGGCAAAGGAGAATGGAGGCCGCATAAAGCCATGTTGTCCGGATACTCCGTCTGCGGGTAGTCTGTGGGCTGATGCCTGTCCGGTCTGCGAATTTTTTCCATTCATTCTGAGTATCAGCTTCCAGTTTTTCTTTTTCATATTCTTGGTGGAGCCAGGCTTCTTTCAGAGAAAACCATGCTTGCTGGTTTTCCTTGCTTTCGCATAACCATTCATAAAGCTGCCGGGTTTCTTCCTCTGTCAGCTGGTGGTGCATATATTTTTGAAAGTCAATTTTCTTCATCATGAGATATCGGATTTTAAAAGGTTAGAAAAGTAAAGGAAGAAAGTGTGTCAGCGAGGCTCTTATTACCTTCAGCCCACGGTACAAATGGTTTTCTACCGTCCGGATGGATAAATTGAGTTCTTCGGCTATTTCGCTGCTCTTCATTCCTTGTCGGTGGTTCATCTGTACAACCAGACGGCATTGCTGAGGCAGTTGCTCCAGAGCCTTCTGGAAATTTTCATCGAGTTCCTTAAAATAAAGGTCTTCCAGCACGTTCTTTTCCTTAGTATAATATGAAAGTTCCAGTTCTTTTAATTTGGTGTCTGTCAGGTTGGAGAAATTGTTTTGTAAGGCATTTCTTCTTATTTGTTTCAGGCATTGAGTTTTCAGAATCTGAAACAGGTAGGAGCATAAGGTCTCCGGACTTTCAATACGGTTCCGATATTCCCAGAAAAGAATGAAACTTTCCTGTGTCACGTCTTTTGCCTCGTCTTCGTCTCCTAATATCTTTTTACAGAAGACATAGGCTCTTGGGTGGTATTTTTTGTAGAACCACTCAAACGATGCCAGATTTCCTTGTTTGATATCAGAATAAATTGCATGTGCTTCCATAATGCTGTTCTTTACAGAGAGTAAAGTGAGTAAGTTGTAATAAGGTCTTGTTTGTGGAATAAGGAAAAAGGATGGTTCAAAGATAATGTTTTATCTTGTACAGACCAATAGTAAATGTTTTTTTTATGATGGTTCTATTTACGGTTCTTTCCTTGAAATATCAAATAATGTATAATCTGGCCTTCTCCTACCGGTTTCAGGAAAGCTTGTTTTATTCCCTCGAAAAAACGTCTAGGCGTTTCATCCTGCATGTCGAAGCGTATTTCTCTGCACGCCGAAGCATTTTATTTCAACTGTTTTATTAATAAATGTTTAAAAACCGGATGCCGTATGAGTAAATATTTCCAGTTCTTTTTCTTTGTTTTAAACAAAGGAGTCCTGGGATTGAGGAAAAAAGGAACTTTTTATTAACTAAAATCTAATTTATTATGAGGAAATGCGTATTACAAGACTGGTGGACAAAGTTTTCCTGTAGAATTTGGGTGGGGCTGATGTGGCTACTGCTGCCTTTCAGTGTAACTGCACAACACACATCGCTTCAGTTAAGCCTGTTAAATCGTCCGTTGGCGGAATTTATCCAGGCGGTGGAAACACAAACAGATTTTAAGTTTTTCTATGAAGAAGGACAAGTGGATACTACATGTCCTGTGACAGTGAAACTTCAGAATGGAGATGTGAAGGAGGCACTTCGTCAGGCTTTGGAGTATACGGCTATCTCTTGGAGTATGTCTGATAAACGAATTATGTTGGTTCGCAAGCAGGCGCCTTCTGGCGAGAATACACAGAAGAGGGAGTTTAAGGGGCAAGTGCTGGATGAGGCTGGAATGCCTGTAATCGGTGCCAATGTAAGTGTGAAAGGCACATCGGTGGGAACGATTACTGACCTGGATGGTAATTATTCGTTTATGGCTCCTGAAGGAAGTGTGCTGGTCGTGTCATATATAGGATATGCCACTCAGGAGTTTTCATGCACGAAAGGGGAGTGTCCGGTTGTGCGCCTGAAAGAGGATTCGAAGGTGTTGGATGACGTGGTTGTCGTGGGGTATGGTACGGTAAAGAAACGTGATTTGACTGGATCTGTTTCCAGTGTGAAAGGAGAAGATTTGGATCTTGGAGGGATGGCTTCCGTGGGACATGCGCTTAGCGGAAAGGCGGCAGGGCTGTACGTAAAACAGAATAGTGCACAGCCGGGAGGTGGTCTGGATATTCTGGTTCGTGGAGCCGGATCTGTCAATGCAGGGAATGATCCTCTTTATATTGTGGATGGTTTTCCGATTGCCAAGCTGGACCAGGCCAACGGAGGAGACGCTAAGATGGATCCTGGTACGCAGGGTATCCTGAATTTCCTGAATCCGAATGACGTGGAGTCAATAGAGGTGTTGAAAGATGCCAGCGCTACGTCTATCTATGGGGCACGTGCAGCTAATGGAGTTGTTATTATCACCACAAAGCGCGGAAAGCAAGGAAAGGCTAAGGTAGATTATTCTTATAGTTATTCTTTGCAGAAGTATGCGGACAAGTATGATTTGTTGAATTTGAAAGAATGGATGATTGAAAAGAATCGTACCACCTGGGAAGGATGGTTATGGGATAACAAGGTCGCTCCATGGGGCACAAAGACGCTGGAAGAGGCGCGTCAGAATCCGTATAACGGTATCCAATATCAACAGCCTTACACTGATGAGGAAATAGCTCAGGCAGGTCTGGGCACAGACTGGCTGGGATTAATAACCCGTAACGGACAGATTCAAGAGCATAATGTGAGTATTCAGGGGGGAAGTGAAAACACCCAGTATATGCTTTCCTTTAATTATTATAATCATAAGGGTATTATAAAGAATTCCGGTATGACCCGTTATACAGCCAAGGCCAATATTGACCAGAAATTTCTGGATATCTTCAAGGTGGGGCTGAACATGGTGTTAACCCGGATAGATAATGACAATACACAACTTGGAGCAGGAGAGTTTGAGAACTCCGGCATTATCCGGTCGGCCTTACAGATGGGGCCTAATATCGAAGCTTATGATGAGGAAACCGGAACTTATCCGATAAATCCTCTGATAGGTACGCAGCCGAATCCTTATTCCTTACTCAACAATATAGATGAAGGCCGGATAGACCGTCTGTTGGGCAATGTCTTTTTGGAGGCCAGACCGGTAGAAGGACTGACACTGCGTTTAAATGCAGGTATTGACCATGCCAATATAGGACGTAATACTTATCAGCCTCGTACTACGTTAAACGGAGAAAAGAATGGAGGAGTGGCGTATATTTACAATACTGCGAACAATCAGTATCTGCTGGAAGCTACGGCTACTTATCAGCTGACTTTCAATCAGATTCACAATTTGAATCTGCTTGCGGGAACTTCTTATGAGAAGTTTAACTATGATGCATCAGAACTAGGCAACAATAACTTTGTGACAGACGGGTTCGGGTGGAAAAATATCGCTTCTGGAGCTGGAACAAAAATTGTCAAATCGGCGGCGACTGAGAACAAGATGCTTTCTTACTTTTTCCGCTTGGGATATGTCTTGCATGACCGATATTTGCTGACTGCTACTTTGCGTGCGGACGGTGCGAGCGTGTTTGCCCGTAACAATAAATGGGGATATTTCCCTTCTGTTGCGTTGGGGTGGAATGTGAATCAGGAGAAGTTTTTGCGTAATGTGGACTGGCTTTCCAACTTAAAACTGCGTTTGAGTTGGGGGCAGACTGGTAATGCAGATATCAGTACTAATGCGTTTGCCAGCTATCAGGCCGCTAATGGATGGGTGGGTGCCGACCATAATCCTGTTACGGCCGTAACAAAAGCTAAACTGGAAAATCCTGATTTAAAGTGGGAAACCACGACAGAATGGAACTTTGGACTTGACTTTGGTTTCCTGAAAGACCGGATTACAGGTTCGGTGGATGTGTATCAGCGGGTTATTTCGGATTTGCTGAATTATAAGCCATTGAATTCTTATCAAGAGGTCAAACAAATCATGGCCAATATCGGAAAGACACAAAGCAGGGGAATTGAAGTGACGCTGAATACGCGCAATATCGTTACGAAAGATTTTTTCTGGGGGACGACATTAACTTATGCAAAGTATGAAGACCGCTGGAAAGAACGTACGCCGGACTGGAAACCGAATGTATATGAATCGGTGGATGATCCGATTCGTCCGATTTATGCTCGCCGGGCAGACCATATACTGCAAGTTGGAGAAGCACCTCCTGCTGCTCAGCCGGATTTGCTTCCTGGGCAGATTGTCATCAAGGATGTGGATGGTTATAAGAGAGATAGCAATGGAAACCCTATGGTGGATGAACAGGGACGTTTTGTACGGACGGGGAAAGCAGACGGAATTATTGATGAAGCCGATACGCAATTAATCGGTTCGGTAGATCCCGGATGGATGGGAAGTTTGACAAATACTTTCCGTTATAAAGGATTTGATTTCAGTTTCTCATTGAACGGAATGTTTGACCGTATAATGGAAGATCCGACAGAAATGGATTTTGGGTTACTTGGCAATAATATAGCGACGAGCGGTTATAATGCGTTGAAAGTAATCAAGAATCGTTGGACGCCAGAGAATCCTTCTGTGACCCGTCCAAGTTCTTTTTACAATACGGGACATAATTATACTTATGGAGATTTCTTTTATCAAAAGGCGTGGTTTATCCGCCTGCAGACTATAAGTCTAGGGTATACTTTGCCTAAGTCTTGGATAGCGAAAGCCAAGGTATTGAGCAGTGTGCGTTTGAATGTCAGCGCCAATAACTTGTTTATAATTACTCCTTATAAGGGACTTGATCCCGAAACAGACTCGTATGCTGCTGCCTATCCGAACGCACGTACCTTTAGTTTTGGAGTTAATGTCTCATTTTGAAGTAGAAAATAATGACTTAAAAAAGAAAAGAGTATGAAAAAGATGTACTATTCAATTCTATATTTTGTGGCTCTGTGCAGTATATTTTCCATGAGTTCTTGTGTTGACTTGGATCCCATGGATTCGTCTGAGATTAATCCTTCTATTTATCCACGTACGGAAGAGGATATGCGTTCTTTGGTCAACGGGTGTTATCAGTCTGTAAGGTCGAGTTGGTTTGACGGACTTTTTGCGACGAATGAACGTGGAGTAACGATTGTAAATGATTTGACCACAGAAATTCTTTCTTGTAAGGCCGGATGGATGAAAGACGTGTCTGACTTGAATTTTTTCCCTACGACTAATGATTTAACTCGCTTTTATTACAGTGATACGGATGCGTATAGTGATGGTTGGCTGAATGATATCAGCCAGTGTACTTCAGTATTAAAACAGATTGAAGTGTGCGATTTTTTGTCGGATGAGGTGAAAAAAGAGTTGATGGCAGAAGTGCGTTGTGCCCGTGGCTTGCTTTCTTATACTCTTTATGATATGTTTGGTCCGTTGGTGGTGGCTCCGATTGAACTCCTGGAGAATCCCATTGTAGAACAGCCGTTGTCCCGGCTTTCGCAAGAGGATATGGTCAAGTTTATAGAGGATGATTTGCTGTATGCTTCCACAAACTTACCTGTTCCGGCGGATACGGAGTATGGAAGATTCTCTCAAGGGCTGGCAAAGATGCTATTGATTCGTCTTTATTTACATGAAACTCCGACAAACCGAGAGTTCTATCAGAAGGTAGAGAATCTTTGTCGGGAAATGAAGGATTATGGTTATTCACTGGCCCAAAGTTATACTGGAATGTTTGAAGTTGGAGGGCAGGGAAAGGCAAATCCGGAAATAATTTGGGCGATTCCGGTCGTTTTGGAACAGGTAAGTTGGAATGACTGGCATATGTCTATGTTACCAACAGATTTTGAAGATCATGGAATGGAAGCAGGGTATGAACTGGTCAATAGTACGTGGGCGTTTTATGATAGTTTTGAGCCGAGGGATTTACGGAAAACCTATTTGATTGCTTCTTACACGAACAATAAGGGAGAAACTGTAGATCGGGAACATCCCGGAAATCCGGATAAGCATTTAGATGTAGGGCCTATTCCTTTGAAATATGGATATGATATAAATGTGGTAGGGAATGGAGGTAAGAGTAGCATTGATCCTATCATCTATCGTTATGCGGATGTGTATCTTTCGTTGGCTGAAGCGCTTTGTCGGAAACCTTCATCGTCTGTTGCTGACCGGCAGGAGGCGCTTGGCTTGATAAATGACATTCGTGGAAGAGCTGGACTTGGAGCCTTGTCTGACGCAGATATTGCGACGGATGAGTTATTAATAGATGTGATACTAAAAGAGCGGAGCCATGAGTTCTGGTGTGAAAATGGACAGTATCGTGCAGATTTGATTCGTTTGGGTAAGTTTGTAGAACATGCGAGAAATATCAAGGGCACTCCTTATGCGGCTGATTATAAATCTGTATATCCATTGCCTCTTTCTGCTATTAATGATGGGAAGGGGAAAGTGATACAGAATCCTCAATATTAATGAATTTAAAAATTGCAGATATGAAAACATTAGTTTATATGATTCTTCTTGTCGGAGGATTGTTTTTGTCAGGTTGTGACGGAAAACACAAGTCGCAGACAGTCAAAGTGGAATGCCTTTCAGTTGAAACGCCTGAGCGTGCGTCCGGACAGCAAGATGTAGTTGGACTGGCTTGTGATCCGATAGATACTGTACGTATTGGATTCATAGGTTTAGGAGCAAGAGGGACGGAAGCCATACGACGATTTACTTATCAGAAAGGAATTGAGGTCATGGCTCTATGCGATTTACACCAGTTTCGCACCGATTCTTGCAATCGCATGCTGGTACGTGCAGGAATGAAGGAAGCGGATGTGTATTATGGAGATGATGAGCAGTGGAAAAAAGTTTGTGAGCGTGAAGATATTGATTTGATATATATAGCGACAGACTGGGTGAATCATGCTCCGATAATGATTTATGCTATGCAACATGGAAAACATGTGGCTTGTGAAGTGCCTGCCGCGTTGACGTTGGAGGAAATCTGGGAGGTGGTCAATACGGCAGAACTGACTCGCAAGCATTGTATGATGCTGGAAAATTGTGTGTATGATTTTTTTGAGATTACTACTTTAAATATGGCCCAACAAGGTGTTTTTGGAGATATCACTCATGTAAAAGGGGCGTACAATCATTGTTTGTCTGATATTTGGCCGGATTATAATGCTGATTGGAGGATGCAGTATAATATGAAGTATAGGGGGGATATATATCCAACTCATGGGATGGGGCCAGCTTGTCAGTTGCTTAATATTCATCGGGGGGACCGGATGAAATATCTGGTATCTATGGATAGTGATCCGTTGTCTCTACCGGTTTGGTTGAAGGTGCATGGAAGGGATAAAGATGCGGAAGGATTTCGGAATGGAGAAGTAACGTTGACCCTGATCCGAACGGAGAAAGGGAAAACAATACAGATAGAGCACAATGTGGCATCTCCTCGTCCTTATAGTCGTATGTATCAGTTGACCGGAACAAAAGGGTTTGCAGAAAAATATCCGGTGGAAGGATATGCACTTGACAGTAAGAATCTGCCCACTGAAGTTGTAGGAAAAGAAACTTTTACGGCTCATGAATTTATGACTGAGGAAGTAAAACAGCGTCTGATGCTTTATTATAAGGATGAGATCGTGCGTAATATGGAAGAGAGGGCGAAAGAAGTGGGTGGCCATGGAGGTATGGATTTTATTATGGATTCCCGTCTAATCTATTGTTTACATCATGGACTTCCGTTGGATATGGATGTATATGATTTAGCGGAATGGTGTGCGCTGATACCTTTGACTCAGTTGTCTATAGAAAATGGGTTTGTTCCAGTTGAAGTACCCGATTTTACTCGGGGGGCATGGAATAAGGTAAAGGGATATCGGCATGCATTCGCTGATTGAATGGAAGTATTATACCAATATATTTTTATAGTGAACGGGTGTATACACCTGTTCACTATAATTTAAATTAAATAGGTTTATGAATCGACTGATTTTATTTTTAAGTTTTGTATTTTGCTTTCTTGTTCAACTGTATTCACAGCCTTATAAAGATTCACGCTTACCTGTGGATATTCGTGTGGATGATTTATTAGGGCGTATGACACTAGAAGAGAAAATAGCTCAAATTAGGCATATTCATTCATGGGACATATTCAATGACCAGGAACTGGATGAAGAAAAACTTCAAAAATTAGCGGGAGACGTTGCTTGGGGGTTTGTAGAAGGTTTTCCACTTACTGGCGAGAATTGCCGTTTGCATATGCGACGTATACAGGAATATATGGTAAATAAAACCAGATTAGGTATTCCTGTGTTTACCATAGCAGAAGCTCTTCATGGGTCGGTGCATGAAGGTTCCACTATTTATCCTCAAAATATAGCTTTGGGGGCGACTTTTAATCCTTCTCTGGCTTATGATAAGGCATCTAAGATCTCGGAAGATTTACATTATCAAGGAATACGTCAGATTTTGGCTCCTTGTGTGGATGTGGTGCGTGACTTGAGGTGGGGACGTGTAGAAGAAAGTTATGGGGAAGATCCTTTTTTGAATGCAATGTTTGCTTGTCAGGAGGTGAAAGGTTATTTGGATAATGGAATATCTCCGATGTTGAAACATTTTGGTCCTCATGGCAATCCTTCTGGAGGATTGAATTTAGCTTCTGTTAATTGCGGTATTGGTGAACTTCATGATATTTATTTGCAGCCTTTTCGGAAAGTAATTACTTCATTCCCGATACAGGCTGTGATGTCATCTTATAATGCGTGGAATAGATTTCCTGTATCTTCATCTCACTATTTATTGACTGAGGTCTTGAGAGAACACTGGGGGTTTGAGGGATATGTCTATGCTGACTGGGGAGCTATAGATATGCTTCATACTTTTCATCGTACTGCTGTTAATTCTGCAGAAGCAGCTTTTCTGGCCGTATCTGCAGGCCTTGATGTGGAGGCCGCCAGCCAATGTTATGCGTGGTTGCCAGAGATATTGCAAAGAGGCATGGTGAAGCAAGCAATAATAGACAAGGCTGTAAGGCGGGTATTGATGGCTAAATTTAAAATGGGCTTGTTTGAAGATCCTTATGGTGAACGATGGGCACATGCTCAAATGCACTCTGATGCGAGTGTGGCACTTTCTCGTAAAATTGCAGACGAGTCCGTGGTGTTGTTGAAAAATGAAGGTGGATTACTGCCTTTGGATTTGTCTAAAATCAGCTCTATAGCTGTAATAGGTCCTAATGCCCAGAGTGTACAGTTTGGTGATTATAGTTGGAGTAGGTCGACAGAAGATGGTATAAGTCCTTTGGAAGGAATTCTGGCATACACGTTAAATCGTGGTATTCAAGTGAATTATGCTTTGGGGTGTGATTTGATGTCGAATGATGAGAGTGGTATTGTAGAAGCTCAACAAGTCGCTCGTAAAAGTGACGTTGCTGTTGTTTTCTGCGGAAGTTCTAGTGCTTCTTTAGCACGTGATTATAAAGGTGCTAATTGTGGCGAGGGTTTTGATCTTTCTGATTTGAGTTTGACTGGGGCACAAGAAAAACTGATTCAGGCTGTGTATGCCACAGGAACTCCTGTTATACTCGTTTTAGTAACTGGAAAACCTTTTGCTATATCATGGGAAAAGCTGCATTTGCCGTCTATTTTGGTGCAATGGTATGCTGGTGAACAGGAAGGTGCTTCGATTGCTGATATCCTTTTTGGAAAAGTGAATCCATCTGGAAGACTGCCTGTCTCTTTTCCACAAAGCGCAGGACATTTGCCTGTTTTTTATAATTATCTTCCTAGTGATAAAGGTTTTTATCATCAACCAGGCACTCTGGATAAACCAGGAAGAGATTATGTGTTTTCTTCACCGGATGTATTGTGGGCTTTTGGGTATGGGTTGAGCTATACACAGTTTGAATATTCTTCTCCAGAGATTCTTTTACGGAACGATTCTGTCTATGCTTTCGTGACCATCAAAAATGTTGGAGAAAGAACGGGAATGGACGTTCCTCAATTATATGTAAGGGATGTAGTCAGTTCGATAGAAACGCCAGTACGGCAATTAAAGGCATTTCAGAAAATAGAATTATCTTCAAAGGATTCTATGCGCATCGTTTTGGCATTTCCTTTGGAAGAGTTAGCTTTGACGGATGAGAACGGAAATAGTCGTATCGAGCCTGGTGAATTTGAAATTCAGATAGGTAAGTCATCTGATTACATTTTATTTAAGGAGGTGATTCAGGTAGGTGATAGGGGAAGATGGAACTGGGGGGAATTGTCTCGGCAAGTGAAAAAAGTACAATCTTGTTTGGGGAAAAACATGAAAATCGGAGGAGTAGTACGTGATATACAAGCTACTCCAGTTGAGGGAGTGGAGATTTTATCAGAGAGCAAGGGGAACTTTTTGGGATATACAGATACAAATGGACGATATTTGATTCATGCTCAGCAGGGAGAGTGCTTGTTGTTCCGTAAAAAAGGTTATTTGCAGGAGAAAGCGAAAGTAACCGATGAGGAATTTATGCCAATAGTTCTACGAAATGACAAGTTTGATAAATGAGGAAAAATTCCGTATTAACTTCGGTGATACGGAATTTTTCATTTGATATTATTGTTTAGCGTGTAAAAATTGAATCAGCAGGTTGCGGGGTAGGGAATAGGTATTTCCATGTTCCTGCACATATTTCAGCAGGTAGAGTCCTTCCTGACGAAGTCGGGCTTTAGGCACGATGTTTTCGGTGTCTTCTGCCATTTTCAGTAACATCATGGCAGCTAGTTCGGTCTTCTCTATGCCATCTTTTTCCTGACTGTATTTTTCCAGTATGGTTTGTCCGTCCATTTCTTCCAGCTGCTGGGGAGTGACCTCCAGCACTTGCCGTGCCGTACTTTCATATTCCTCCCAGTCCGACTTGCTGATGTGCTTCCGGCGGAGAATCAGGTTAGCTATTGCGGCAAATATTTCCTGAATCATGCGTATGATGTAATCCTGTCTGATCATGGTTTTAAAATTTTCGGTTACAAAGTTCGAAATATTTTTCTTGGTTTTTCATAATCTTTCGTAATTTTGAGCGAATAACTAAAAAATTGCACTATGGACGAACAAATAAGACAAATAGGAGAACGTATCCGCGGATTGCGCGATGCGCTGGATTTAAGTGTGGAGGATATGGCCGGACAATGTGGTTTACCGGTGGATAAGTACCAGCAGATTGAGTCGGGCGAGTGTGACATTGCGGTCAGTACGTTACAGCAGATAGGGCGGAAGTGCAATGTGCCACTTGATGTATTGATGTTTGGTGAAGAGCCTAAAATGAATGCTTATTTCCTGACACGCTGGGGAACCGGTATTTCGGTGGAGCGTACGAAGGCATATAAATACCAGTCGCTGGCTTCAGGGTTCCGCAACCGCAAGGCCGATCCTTTCCTGGTAACGGTAGAGCCTAAACCGGAGGATACACCTATTTATTACAATACGCACTACGGACAGGAATTTAATCTGGTGATTGAGGGCCGGATGCTGTTGAGCATAAACGGAAAAGATCTGATTCTGGAGCAGGGAGACAGTTTGTATTTCGATTCTTCACTGCCTCACGGAATGAAGGCGCTCGACGGAAAAGCGGTGAAGTTCCTCGCCATCGTTATGTAGTAATTAATTTTGAAAAGAAATATGTTAGAAAGATTTGTTGAACAAACTCACTTTACCTCACAAGAGGATTTCATTGCGAATTTTAAAGTGAAGGTGCCGGAAAATTTTAATTTCGGTTATGATGTGGTAGATGCCTGGGCGGCTGAACAGCCCGATAAAAATGCGTTGCTGTGGACAAACGACAAAGGAGCACATATACAGTTTACGTATGCGGACTTGAAGAAATATACCGATATGACTGCCTCCTATTTCCAGAGCCTGGGAATCGGTCATGGAGATAAGGTCATGCTGATTTTGAAACGCCGGTATGAATTTTGGTTCTCTATCATTGCTCTTCACAAGTTGGGAGCAGTGGTCATTCCGGCTACACACTTGCTGACAAAGAAGGATATTGTGTATCGTTGTCAGGCTGCCGGTATCAAGATGATTGTGGCTGCCGGTGAACCGGTTATCACAGAACATATTTTGGCGGCTATGCCTGATTCTCCTACGGTAGAACGTCTGGTGAGTGTCGGTCCGGAATATCCGGAAGGTTTTGAAAATTTCCATAAGGGTATGGAAGCTGCCGCTCCTTTTGTACGTCCGGAACATGTGAATACCAACGAGGATATTTCACTGATGTACTTTACTTCGGGAACTACCGGAGAACCGAAGATGGTGGCACACGACTTTACTTATCCGCTCGGACATATTGCTACCGGATGCTTCTGGCACAATCTGCATGAAAATAGTTTGCACTTGACCATTGCAGATACCGGATGGGGAAAGGCTGTATGGGGAAAGCTGTACGGACAGATGATTGCTGGTGCCAATATCTTTGTATACGACCATGAGAAGTTTACTCCGGCAGATATTCTGCAAAAGATTCATGATTATCACATTACTTCACTATGTGCACCTCCTACGATTTATCGTTTCCTGATTCGGGAAGACTTGTCGAAATATGATTTGTCTTCACTGGAATATTGTACGACGGCGGGTGAGGCGTTGAACTATTCTGTATATGAGACTTTCAAGCGTATTACGGGTATTCGTCTGATGGAAGGATTCGGACAGACAGAAACGGCATTGACGCTGGCTACTTTCCCGTGGATGGAGCCGAAGCCGGGAAGTATGGGCGTGCCTAATCCGCAGTATGACATTGACTTGCTGAAACCAGACGGCCGTTCAGCGGAAGATGGAGAACAGGGACAGATTGTGGTACGTACGGATAAGGGTAAACCACTTGGCTTGTTCAAGGAATATTATCGTGATGCTGAACTTACCCGTGAGGCTTGGCATGATGGTATCTATTATACGGGCGATGTGGCTTGGCGTGACGAAGACGGTTATTACTGGTTCGTAGGACGTGCCGACGATGTCATCAAGAGCTCCGGTTACCGTATCGGCCCGTTTGAAGTAGAAAGTGCTTTGATGACGCATCCGGCAGTAGTGGAATGTGCCATTACCGGTGTGCCCGATGAAATTCGCGGTCAGGTGGTAAAGGCCACTATCGTATTGGCAAAGGACTACAAGCAGAAGGCCGGACCGGAACTGATAAAGGAATTGCAGGACCATGTGAAACGGGTGACAGCTCCTTACAAGTATCCGCGTGTCATTGAGTTTGTGGATGAACTGCCGAAAACCATCAGTGGAAAAATCCGCCGTGTGGAAATCCGTCAAAAAGACAACAATTAAATGATAAAAAATACTATCTTTGCATCGATACTTAAATTTTATATAGAACGGTGCAAATGAAAGGAAAATTTTTTATTAATCTAGCATCTGTATTAAGTTTCTTTGCGATCTCTGGTGAGTTGACAGCACAGGTCGTAAAGCACGAGCGGTTGCTCTCTTTTGAAGAAGCTGTACCGCAGGAACTCTCCGGCGCAGGGTCGACTTTATCTCTTAGTGATGAACACTATAAAGATGGAAGCCGTTCCCTGCGTTGGACGTATAAACCGGGGGCTGTCCTTTCCCTGAAAAAGGATTTGAAGTTTGAAGCCAAAGATCCGACGGGAAAAGATACGTATCTGTCGGCTTTTATTGTATGGGTGTATAACGAGAAGGCAGTAGATAAGAAAATAACCTTTCAATTCTTGAAGGATGGAAAGGTATGTACATCTTTCCCCTTCGGCATAAACTTCACCGGATGGCGCGCGGCATGGGTTTGCTATGAACGCGATATGGAAGGTACGCCGGAAGAAGGTATGAATGAGTTGAGGATACTGGCACCAGATGTAGAAGGGGAACTTTTTATCGATCATCTGATTCCGGCCAGCAAGGTAGACGCGCGTCAGCAGGCTGCCGATGTACAGGTGCCTTTTGTACATAAAGGAACGACCAATCACTGGCTGGTGATTTATCCGCATTCATTGTGGAAATCGGATTTACCTTTGAAACCGGTTTCAGGAAAAGAGCTTCAGGATATGCACCTGATGGAAAAACGTTACCGGGATTTGATTTATACGCCGGGTAAATTGTCTCAAAAACAGATTGATAATATCCGTCGCAAGTTTGATGCCTATAAGATTGTATATAAAAACGGTAAAGTAAGCGGACTGCCTATTTTTATGGTACGTCAGTCGGAAGCATACGAGCGTATGATTCCCCATTGGGATAAGGACATGTTTACGAAGTTGGGCATGGAAATGAAAGCCTATTTTGACCTGATGAAAACCATTGCCGTGGCATATCATAACGCGCAGGACGCACAGGTGAAACAGGAAATGCGTCAGAAATTCATGGCTATGTACGATCATATTACCGATCAGGGAGTAGCTTACGGAAGTTGCTGGGGAAACATACATCATTATGGATATAGCGTACGCAGTTTGTATCTTTCTTATTTCCTGATGAAGGATGTGCTCCGTGAAGAAAATCGCTTGGCAGAAGCGGAAGCTACTATGCGGTGGTATGCCATTACGAATGAGGTATATCCAAAGCCGACAGGAAACGGTATTGATATGGATTCCTTTAATACACAGACTTCCGGGCGCATTGCCAGCATTCTGATGATGGAGGATACGCCGGAAAAACTTCGTTACTTGCGTGCTTTCTCACGCTGGATTGACTACGGATGCCGTCCGGCTCCGGGGCTGGCGGGTGCCTTCAAGAGCGATGGGGCTGCCTTCCATCACCGTAATAACTATCCTGCGTATGCGGTTGGAGGTCTGGATGGGGCAACTAACATGATTTATCTGATGAGTGGAACGACATTTGCCGTATCAGAACTGGCTCATCAGACTGTAAAAGATGTGTTGCTGACCATGCGTTTCTATTGTAACCAGCAACAGTTCCCGCTGTCAATGTCGGGACGTCATCCCAATGGAAAAGGAAAGTTGATTCCGGTACAGTATGCCATGATGGCTATCTCTGGAACTCCTGACGGAAAAGAAAAGTATGATGCCGATATGGCCGCTGCGTATCTGCGTCTGGTAAGAGAACCGGCAAAACCGGGTGTCAATGAACCCGATTATTTGCCGCAGGCACCGGCTGGGTTGGAACGCAAATTGGAGAAAAAGTTGCTGAAAGCAGGATTTACTCCTGAAAAAGACCCGCAGGGAAATTTAGCATTGGGATATGGTTGTGTGTCTGTACAGCGACGGAACAACTGGGCGGCAGTGGTACGTGGTCATTCACGTTACTTATGGGATGCCGAGCATTACCTGGATGCCAATTTCTACGGACGATATTTGGGTTATGGCAGCATGCAGGTGCTGACTGCTCATCCGGGAGAAAGAGTAACCTTTACAACGAGTGGCTGGCAAGAAAACGGATTCGACTGGAACCGGATTCCGGGTGCTACTTCCATTCATCTGCCTTTTGACCAGTTGCGTGCGAAAGTGCTGAATGTGGATGCTTTTTCCGGAATGGAAGAAATGCTGTATTCTGATGAGGCGTTTGCCGGAGGGCTTTCTCAAGAACGTGAGAATGGAAACTTTGGTATGAAGTTGCACGAACATGATAAGTACAACGGCTCGCACCGGGCGCGGATTTCGTATCATTTCTTTGGAAATACCATCGTAGCCCTTGGTTCTGACATTGAGAACGTTAATCAGGATTATCCAACAGAAACCACTGTATTCCAGCTGGCTGCCATTACGCCGGAAGAAAAAGCATATTGGGACAACTGGAAGGATAACGGACATACGTATCTGGCTCCTAATGGAGTGGGGTATTATGTACCGGGAAATGTGCAGTTTGAAAAGAACTTCCCTCAGGTAACAGTCGGTGAACGTAGTGTAAAACCGACTTCCGGCGATTGGGTATCTTTGGTGTTCAATCACGGAAAAGCACCTCAGGGGGCTTCGTATGAATATGCGGTGTTGCCGCAGACTGATGAACAGGGTTTGACACAGTTTGCCAAACAACCGACTTATCAGGTGTTGCAGAAAGACCGGAATGCGCATATCGTGACTTCCAGTGCAGAACACTTGACTTCATACGTGCTTTTTGAAACTCCACAGAAGGCTTTGCCTGGTGATTTCATTGAGAAGGCGGATACTTCTTGTCTGGCTATGGTAAAGCAGGTGGACAAGAAAAAACTGGTGCTGACCGTAGCACAGCCGGATATGGCTTTCTATCGTGGCCCGAGTGATGAGGCCTTTGATGAAAATGGCAAACGCATTGAACGCAGTATTTATTCTCGCCCGTGGATTGATGACGAGAGTAAGGAGATTCCGGTAACCATCACCTTGAAAGGGAAATGGAATGTGGCATCTCATCCTGCCGTGAAGGTATTGGAATCGGACAAGAAACACACCGTATTGCAGTTTACTTGCCGTGAAGGAAAGAGCTATGATGTGCAGCTTTCCAAATAGGATACTGTAAGGTATACATACACAAAAAGCCGGAGTGACAAGTTGAACGCTCCGGCTTTTTGTGTATTTGTATGATGGATAGTTAGTTGCGTGAATCGGCTCCCCACATCATTTTCTCACGTAAGGTATTGAAGAAAGAGTGGTGGCAGCGCTTGACGATGCGGATGAAGTATTCTCCCCTCCGAATAGTGAGTCGGGTACCTTCACGGAAGGTCTCACTCCGGCCATCGATGGCAATCAGAAAATTATGACTGCGGCTTTCTACTTCCAGTGTGACTTCCCACTCGTCGCGAATGACAATGGGGCGTACGTTTAAACTGTGTGGAGCTACGGGAGTCAGGCTGATGGTACCGCTCTGAGGTACTAAAATCGGACCGCCTACACTGAGGGAGTAGCCTGTAGAACCGGTAGGGGTAGCCACAATCAGGCCGTCTGCCTGATACACATTTAACAGTTCCCCGTTGATATAGGCACGGATGGTAATCATGGAAGAACTGTCTCGCTTCAGAATGGCGATTTCATTCAGCCCGTAAGGATAGCCTTTCAGCACCTGACCGTTGCAGGTGAGTTTCAGCACCCTTCGTGGTTCTGCCAGATACATTCCCTGATAAATCTCATCGAAGGTTTCTTCCATCTGGTCGGGTGAAATATCGGCCAAGAAGCCCAATCGCCCGGTATTGATGCCTAATATGGGGATTTCCTTGTTGCCAACCAGGCTGGCTGTTTTTAGAAACGTACCGTCTCCTCCTACACTGAGTGCCATGTCGGCGGTAAAGTCATGACCGTTGAAAATCTCTAAATTGGTTAAATCTGCGTTTGTGTGCAGGCGAAGGAACTCATAAAACTCACGATGGATACAGATGTGCGCCTCCTTGCGCCGGAGGATTTCCAGCAGATGGGTTACATGAGCCGATTTATGCTCCTGATACGTATTTCCAAAGAGGGCGAATTTCATCTTCCGCTGCATAGAATGTGTCTTTTTTATCAATCTTTTTAAGAATAAACATGTCAAGTTTCTCGTAAAACCTGCTAACTTTGCACGTTGTTGATGCAAAGATAGTGAAAGGCGAGAGCAGAGACAAACGGAAAACAAAGTTTTCAGATTTGGCTATGCCGAGCCGCATCCTGTCTTCGCGTGAGCAAAGATAGTGAAAGGCGAGAGCAGAGACAAACGAAAAACAAAGTTTTTCGATAGGACTATGCCGAGCCGTTTCCTGTCTTCTTAAAAGATAACGAAATTCATGAAATATGACTAAATTAAGTGTGAATATAAATAAGGTGGCTACGCTTCGTAATGCACGAGGTGGAAACAACCCTGATGTAGAGAAAGTAGCGCTGGACTGCGAGCTGTTCGGGGCGGAAGGTATCACGGTTCACCCACGTCCGGATGAACGTCATATCCGGTATGCGGATGTATATGCCTTGCGCCCGGTGTTGAAGACTGAGTTCAATATCGAAGGATATCCTTCGAAAGAATTTATTGACTTGGTACTGAGAGTAAAACCTACACAGGTGACTTTGGTGCCGGATGCTCCTGATCAGATTACTTCGAACTGTGGATGGGACACCAAGACGCATCAGGCTTTCCTGACAGAATTGATGGATACGTTCGGTGAAGCAGGCATACGTACTTCTATTTTTGTAGGTACAGACTTGGAACTGATTGAGTATGCGGCCAAGACAGGAACCGACCGTGTGGAATTATACACTGAACCTTATGCATCACTCTATCCAAAGAATCCGGAAGCAGCTGTGGCTCCTTTTATAGAAGCTGCCGAGAGAGTTCATAAACTGGGAATGGGATTGAATGCCGGGCACGATTTGAGTTTGGTGAACTTGAAATATTTCCATGATAATATCCCCTGGCTGGATGAAGTTTCTATTGGTCACGCACTGATTTGTGATGCCCTTTATTTAGGATTAAAGAAAACCATTGAAGAATATAAAAATTGCCTTCGTTAAATTATGATGACATTAACTTTACTGGCTGCCGCACAAGCTGTAGCCGATACAATGGCCGGAGCAAATCCGGTGTTGACTCCGGTTGCTTCGGGGGAACCGCAGATGAATCTTTGGGACATGGCCTGCAAAGGAGGCTGGATTATGATTGTACTGGCTTTGATGTCGGTAATTGCTTTTTATATTTTCTTTGAACGTGCGGTGGCTATCCGCAAGGCTGGAAAGGATGATCCTTTGTTTATGGACCGTATCCGTGATTATATCAAATCGGGAGAAATCAAATCGGCTATCAATTATTGCCGCATTACGAACACTCCTTCTGCACGTATGATTGAGAAGGGTATTACTCGTATGGGACGTCCGGTTGCCGATGTGCAGGCTGCCATTGAAAATACCGGAAATATTGAAGTGGCCAAGCTGGAAAATGGCTTGTCTATCATGGCCACTATTTCAAGCGGAGCGCCGATGTTGGGATTCTTGGGTACGGTAACCGGTATGGTACGTGCCTTTTGGAATATGGCTAATGCCGGAAACAACATTGATATTACCCTTTTGTCAAGTGGTATTTATGAGGCCATGATTACTACGGTGGGCGGACTAGTAGTAGGTATTGCTACGATGTTTGCCTATAATCATCTGGTGTATCGTGTAGATAAGGTAGTTAGTCAGATGGAAGCACGTACGTTGGCTTTCATGGACTTGCTGAATGAACCGACTGAAAAATAATCGCGTATGGCTTTAAAGAGAAGACAGAAAATATCACCCAGCTTCAGCATGTCGTCTATGACCGACTTGATTTTCCTGCTGCTGATATTTTTTATGATTACTTCTACCATGGTATCGCCGAATGCCATCAAGGTGCTTCTGCCGCAAGGTTCGGAGCAGACTTCGGCCAAACCCATGGCACGGGTGATTATAGATAAAGACCTGAATTATTACGGGGCTTTCGGCAACGAAGATGAAATGCCGCTGGCCATTGATGAAGTGACCGCCTTTCTTCAGGAGTGTGCCCGGAAAGAACCGGAAATGTATGTGGCATTGTATGCTGATGAATCGATTCCTTATCGGGAAATCGTGCGGGTGCTGAATATTGCGAACGAGAATCATTTTAAGATGGTCCTGGCGACTCGCCGTCCGGATAAAAACTAAAACAGAGTAACGTTGAAAAAAAATAAGGTAATCGGAATTGTATGTACGGTGGCTTTGCACGTGCTGGTGCTGCTGTTGCTGTTTCTTCTGAAGCTGACCGTTCCGGCAGAACAGGAGGAAGGCGGTGTACCCGTCATGTTAGGCAATACGGAACTGGCTGCTGGTGATGCCGACCCTTATACGATGACCGAGGTGGATGTCATGCCGTCGGAAGCTCCTTCTTCTGCACCGGAAGCTGCAGCAGAGCCAGAGGTGGAACAGCCTATGATTACGCAGCAGGATGAACCTTCTTTGCAGGTGAAGAAAGAAAAACCTAAAACAGAGACGAAGAAGGAGCAACCTAAAAAGACACCGGTAAAGACTGAAACCCAGAAGGTGAACAAGCCGAAGGAGAAAACTGAGGCTGAGAAACGGGCGGAAGCAGAAAAAGCGGCTGCTCAGGCTGCGGCCAATGCCATTGCTGGGGCGTTTGGAAAAGGTTCTCAGATGGGAAGCAAAGGAAATGCTACCGGAGCCGGACTGCAGGGTAGTCCTACGGGCAATTCTTCTACTGGAAAGACGAGCGGTGTAGGTGGTTATGACACATTCGACCTGAACGGGCGAACTTTGGGAGGTGGAAAACTTCCTGTACCCGTCTACAATGTGCAGGATGAAGGACGTGTGGTTGTAACCATTGTGGTGAATCCAGCCGGACAGGTCATCAGTACCAGCATTAACAAACGGACGAACACAGTGAATCCGGCACTGCGAAGAGCGGCGGAAGAGGCGGCTCGAAAAGCACGCTTTAATGCGGTGGATGGAGTGAATAATCAGAGCGGTACCATTACGTACTACTTTAAGTTGAAATAAAACTTTTAATTCTAAATAATAGATTTATGAAAGCAGTTTGTATCTTTTTGGCTGAAGGTTTCGAGGAAATGGAAGCCATGTTTCCGTTGGATATTATGCGCAGAGGCGGATTGAACGTAAAAACGGTGTCTGTCACTGGAAACAAGACGGTCATCAGTTCTCATCAGGTACCCATTGTGGCTGATTTGTTGTTCGAAGAACTGAAGGAGGAAGAGGTAGAAATGATTGTTCTTCCTGGTGGACTGCCGGGGGCTACTAACCTGGATGCACATGCCGGATTGGACAAACTGATAATGAGCTTTGCGGCTGCCGGAAAACCGTTGGCTGCTATTTGTGCTGCTCCGATGGTATATGGCAAGCGCGGTTTGCTGAAAGGCAAGAAAGCTACTTGCTATCCGGGTTTCGACAAGTTCCTGGAAGGAGCAGAATACACAGGAAATATGGTAGAAGTAGTCGACAACTTCATTTTGGGTAAAGGTCCGGGTGCCGCACCTGCCTTTGGCTTTACTATCCTGGAGAAATTTGCAGGAGCAGAAAAAGCACTCGAAGTGAAAAAAGGAATGTTGCTGGCTTAATGAAGAAATATGTGATAGTGGTAGCGGGAGGGAAAGGCCTGCGTATGGGGGGAGAGATTCCCAAACAATTCATTCCGGTAAAAGGAAAACCGGTATTGATGCGTACACTGGAAACTTTTCATGCCTGTGACCCGAACATTGAACTGATTGTGGTGCTTCCGGTGGAACAGCGTTCCTACTGGGAGCACCTTTGTGTTGAATATGGCTTTACGTTGCCTCACCGTGTTGCGGCAGGTGGAGAAACCCGTTTCCATTCCGTAAAGAACGGACTGGCACTGGTGGAAGAAGACGGTGTGGTCGGTGTGCACGACGGGGTACGTCCTTTCGTTTCTGCCGAAGTCATTGCGAATTGTTATGCGCAGGCAGCCACTTTGCAGGCTGTGGTTCCGGTAACAGATGTAGTGGAAACAGTCCGTCATTTGTTGCCCGAAGGAGGAAGTGAGACTGTATCACGCAATGACTACAAGCTGGTGCAGACTCCTCAAGTCTTCACTGTGGAGTTATTGAAACGGGCCTATGCGCAGAATTACAAGCCCTTCTTTACCGACGATGCTTCGGTGGTGGAAGCATTGGGACAGCCGGTACATCTGGTTTCCGGCAATCGGGAGAACATTAAACTCACCACACCCTTTGACTTGAAAGTAGCAGAATCTCTTATTGACGACTAATGTTTGACTTATCCACACGCGATGTGAAATATTTGCCAGGGGTAGGGCCACAGCGGGCGGCCATACTGAATAAGGAATTGAACATCTATTCCTTACGCGACCTGTTGTATTATTTCCCATACAAGTATGTGGACCGTAGTCGTCTGTATTACATCCATGAGATAGACGGCAACATGCCTTACATTCAGTTGCGCGGACGGATTCTGAGTTTTGAAATGTTCGGAGAAGGTCGTCAGCGCCGGCTGGTGGGACATTTTACCGATGGTACGGGGGTGGTGGATTTAGTGTGGTTTCAAGGATTGAAGTATATCACCGGAAAGTATAAGGCCAACGAAGAATACATTGTGTTCGGTAAGCCGACGGTTTTCAACGGACGTATCAACGTGGCGCATCCCGATATTGACCCGGCACAGGAACTGACCCTTTCTAACATGGGACTTCAGCCTTATTACAATACTACGGAAAAGATGAAGCGTACCAGCCTGAATTCTCATGCACTGGAAAAGCTGATGAAAAATCTTTTTCAGGCCTTGCAGAAGGAGAGTTTTGAGGAAACGCTAAGTCCCTCTTTAATTACGGCACACCAGCTGATGCCCCTGACCGATGCGTTGTATAATATTCATTTTCCGCAGAATCCGGAACTTCTTCGTAAGGCACAGTATCGCTTGAAATTTGAGGAACTGTTTTACGTACAGCTCAATATTCTCCGTTATACCAAAGAACGTCGCAATAAATTCCGTGGACTGGTATTTGAACGGGTGGGTGAAATTTTCAATACCTTTTATGCACATCACCTGCCTTTCCAGTTGACGGGGGCACAGAAACGTGTAATCAAGGAAATGCGTCGCGACATGGGCAGCGGACGACAGATGAACCGTCTGTTGCAAGGCGATGTGGGTAGTGGAAAAACATTAGTAGCCCTGATGACTATGCTGATAGCCTTGGATAACGGATTCCAAGCCTGCATGATGGCTCCGACAGAAATTCTTGCCACACAGCATTATGAAACCATCCGTCGCTTTCTGAATGGGATGTCTGTACGGGTGGAGTTGTTGACCGGCAACGTGAAAGGAAAGCGTCGTGAAACGATTCTTCGCGACTTATTAACAGGGGATGTGCATATTTTGATTGGTACGCATGCTGTGATTGAAGATACCGTCAACTTCTCTTCTTTGGGACTGGTGGTGATTGACGAACAACATCGTTTTGGAGTAGCCCAGCGAGCCAAGTTGTGGGCTAAGAATACCCGTCCTCCTCATGTACTGGTTATGACGGCCACTCCGATTCCACGTACGCTGGCCATGACCTTGTATGGCGACCTGGATGTGTCGGTCATTGATGAATTGCCTCCTGGCCGAAAGCCTATCCAGACCATTCATCAGTTTGACAACCGCCGGAAAAGCATGTACGAGTTCATGCGGAAACAGATTCAGGAAGGCCGTCAGGTCTACATCGTGTATCCGTTGATACAGGAGAGCGAAAAGATGGACATCAAGAACCTGGAAGAGGGTTACATGCACGTCTGCGAGGAGTTTCCCGAGTACAAGGTCAGCAAGGTGCACGGTAAGATGAAACCGGCCGAGAAAGAAGAAGAAATGCAGCGTTTCTTGGCCAACGAAACCCAGATTATGGTGGCCACTACCGTGATAGAAGTCGGCGTGAATGTACCCAATGCCTCGGTGATGGCTATTGAGAATGCCGAACGCTTCGGACTTTCCCAGCTCCACCAGTTGCGTGGACGAGTAGGTCGTGGTGCCGACCAGTCCTATTGCATTTTAGTGACCGGATACAAGTTGACGGAAGAAACCCGCAAGCGCATTGAAATCATGGTGCAGACCAATGACGGTTTTGAAATTGCCGAAGCCGACCTGAAACTACGTGGTCCCGGCGATTTGGAAGGTACCCAGCAGAGCGGGGTAGCCTTCGATTTGAAAATTGCTGACATCGCCAAAGACGGCCAGTTGTTGCAGTATGTCCGTGAAATAGCTGAACGCCTGCTGGATGACGACCCTGAAGGCATGAAACCGGAAAATCAAATTATCTGGCAACAGTTGAAAGAGCTTCGTAAGAAAAATGTAAACTGGTCTGTAATATCCTGATTATTAATATTGTATGATTTATCTAGAAGTGACTAGAAAACGCAAGTACGTTTGGAGGTAAACGCCTTTACGTTTGTATCTAAACGTACTTGTGTTTCAGGTAAAATGTACTTACGTTCCGTTTGAAATGTACTTGCGTTTTGGGAAGAATATAAAAGCTTTTCGTATATCAGTTGAAAACGGGATAGTATGGTCGCAAAAAATTACATGTATTCCGTAAAAGATTCCATTTTTTCGTGTATGTTGAGGTGGTACTTTTGAATTGAAGATATTGTGTCTCATTTTTTTACTTTAACTAGGAAAAACAATGAATCGATTTACGGGAACAATTATATGCATGATGACGGGAATGCTGGCTATGGCACAGCAAGTGTATGAACTGGATATGCCTGTCAAGGAAAAGACAATTTATAGTGGGCATCTGAAGTTGGGAGGGAATAATCCTTCCGGTGAGCGTATTGAGGTAAACAGCTATTATATGTCGGTAGGGGGAAAGCCGGTTATTCCAGTAATGGGAGAGTTCCATTATAGCCGTTATCCGGAATGTCAGTGGGAAGAAGAAATCTTGAAAATGAAGGCAGGAGGAGTAACGGTGATTCCTACGTATGTATTCTGGAGTATTCACGAAGAAAAGGAAGGCGTATTTAATTGGGAAGGGAACCGAAATCTTCGTAAGTTTTTGTCATTGTGTCAGAAACATAATGTGTGGACGGTGGTACGAATTGGTCCTTTCTGTCATGGGGAAATACGAAACGGAGGACTTCCCGACTGGTTGTTTGCCAAGCCCTTGGAAATTCGTTCGAACGATGCGAACTACCTGAAGTATGTGAAACGGCTTTATGAAGAGATTGGCCGACAGTTGGAAGGATTGTATTATAAAGACGGTGGAACGATTATCGGCACGCAGATAGAAAATGAACACCAGCATTCGGCGGATCCTTGGGGAATTACATATCCGGGCGAACCGAAGGACATGACGTCGGCCACTTATGATGCCAATATTACGATGATAGGAGTGAGTGTACAGGACAAGAAAATCACGACGGCTGATTTAGGTAACCTGCACATGAAAACGCTGAAAAAGATGGCCGAAGAGGCCGGAATTCAGACACCTTTGTACACAGCTACCGGATGGGGTAATGCAGCTGTAATCGGAGAGGAGGCCATTCCTGTGACGGCTGCCTATACATATCCTTTCTGGGCCAAACCGGGTATGTCTCCTTTTTGCATGTTCAAGGATATTCAGAAGAATCCCGATTATGCACCGGTGCGTTATGACACCGAGAAATATCCTTCCTTCTGTGCAGAAATGGGAGTCGGCATTCAGATGATTTATACCCGCCGCCCTATTGTCACGGCTAAGGCCGCAGAGGCGTTGATGGTGCGTACGCTGGGGAGCGGTGCCAATGGCATCGGGTATTATATGTATCATGGAGGTTCTACTCCGAAAATGGGACCTACGGCCTTTTTCAGCGATGAACCGATGGGAATGCCCAAGATATCGTATGATTTTCAGGCTCCCTTGGGAGAATTTGGTTTGGAACATGGCTCTTATCGTGCGTTGCGCCTGTTGCATCTGTTCCTGAACGATTTCTCCAGCCAGCTGGCACCGATGGAAACGGTGCTTCCGAAGGGATATGAACGGATGACTCCGGATAACCGGGAAACGTTGCGATATGCGGCGCGGGTAAAAGGAAAATCGGGTTTCGTGTTTATGGTGAACTTTCAAGACCACGATACTGCTCGGGTAGACCAGAAAGATTTGTGCTTACGGCTGAAGTTTGCGGATGAAACACTTCGTATTCCTTCGCAAGGTACGTTTACTCTGCCGAAAGATGAGAGCCTGATTCTGCCGTTTAATTTTCAGATGGAAGATGCCTTGTTGAAGTATGCCACCGCTCAGTTATTGCTGAAACTGGATGACAGGGGGACAGACCATTACTTTTTCTTTGTGCCGGAAGGTATTCAACCGGAATTTGTGTTTGACAAGACTACGGTAGCCGGAAAATATTGTTATACTCCGGAAGCAGGCTTAAAAAGTACGTTTACGGTGAAGACATCCGGTGGAAAACGGTTTAAAGTAACCACGCTGACCCGCGAACAGGCTTTGAATGCTTGTAAGGTCGACGGTAAGTTGTTGATTACTTCTTCCATGGTGTTGCCGGAAGCAGGAAGAGTACGGTTGCTGAATATGGGAGACCCTATGTTTCGCTATGTAGAATATCCTTCGGCAAAAGGCTTTAAGGTACAGATGAAAGAAGTTCCTTCCGTACAGCCCGAATATACCTTCCGCAAAGTAGGAAGCCGTCGGTTGGCAGTCCGTTTTTCCGGGAAGGAATATCCTCAGGTAAATGACTATTTCTTGCGGCTGGATTATACAGGTGACGTGGCCATGGCTTTCTTGAAGGGTGAACTGGTACTGGATCACTTTTATTATGGAGCTCCTTGGCAGATTAGTCTGAAACGTTTCCAGCAAGAACTGACTGATGAGGAACTGAGTTTTTACATTCGTCCGTTGCGGAAAAATGCACCTTTCCTATCTGATTTGCCGGGAGAAGCTGTTCCTGATTTTTCCAAAGGTTCAGTAGTCCGGATTGATTCAGTGCAGGTTGTTCCGCAATATGTGACTACATTGTCATGGTAAAGCGAAAAACAGACAGGGCGGGCAGTACCTGAGAAATAAAGGTACCGCCCTGCTTGTTTTTATAATACTATACTCTTTTATAGAATCAGTTCATAATCCACAATTCCTAACCACTTCCCGAATTTACGGCCTACTTCCCGAAAATAGGATACCTTTTCAAACCCTAACTTTTCGTGCAGGGCGTAGCTGGCCTCGTTACCTTCCGTGATACAGGCAATCAGGGCATGCAGTCCGTAGCGGCGGCATTCTTCTATTAAATGCAGCATCAGTTCTTTTCCGATACCTTTCCCGGTATGCGAAGGAGCCAGGTAGATGGTGGTCTCTGCACTCTGGTTGTAAGCAGCCTTTTCTTTCCATCCGTGCACGTAGCAGTAGCCGGCAATCTGCCCTTCCGTCTCATATACAAAGTACGGATACTTCTCACTGATGTGCTGGATACGTGTCCACATTTCCTCTTCGCTCACCGGTTCCAGTTCAAAGGTGATGGTAGTGTGGGCGATGTAATGATTATAGATGGCAGTGATGGCCGGTGTATCTTCTTTGCGTACCTTTCGAATCATATTAAAGTATTAAGCCGAGGGTGAGTAATAATCCAAAAATAAGCATGTTGCGGGAGGTTTCTCCCAAGATTCCGTTCAGGGCTTTTCCGCGGTAGATACGGGCCATGTGCTGGGTGGTCAGGATGTGTGGAATCAGGTACAGCTGGGGTAGCAGTACGGCATAGATTTTCCCGATTTCCAAAAAGTAGAAGCAGCACCAGCAGGCCGCCAGCCCTAACAGAAAGTAAAGAATCAGTCCGGCTTTGGCACCCAGGCGTACTACAATGGTTTTCTTGCCGCTGATAGCATCCTGTTCACGGTCGCGGAAGTTATTAATCATCAGCAGGGTATCGATGATGAGGCCGCAGGCCAGTGAAGTCATGGTGACAGACATGTTCCAGTCGTGTGCCATGACATAGTAGGTACATCCCACGGGTACGAAACCGAAGAAAACAAGTACCAGCAAGTCACCCCATCCGTGATAAGCCAGCGGATACGGTCCGGCGGTATAGAGGAAGGCAAAAATCATGCAGGCAATACCAACCGGAATCATTTCCAGTCCTCCGTAGTAAAGCAGGCAAAGTCCGGTGATTCCTGCTAACAGGGTGGTACAGGCAATTCCGGCTTTCATGGCCTTGGCGCTGATCCATCCTTGTGCACAGGCACGTTCCGGGCCCAGCCGGTCTTCGCGGTCGCTGCCTTTCAGAAAATCAAACAAGTCGTTGATGAAATTGGCGTCAATTTGCATCAGAAACGCAAACAGAAAGCAAAGCAAGGCAGGCGTTAATTGAAAGTGACCGTAAATAAAGGCCAGCGCACAGCCCAGCATGACGGGTATGGCAGCACCGGTCAATGTCTTGGGGCGGGCAGCCAACAACCAGGCTTTTATGGAATTGGTTTTGACGTTTGTCATTGTGGATTGATTTTTAGTTTTTCGTCCGGCAAAGTTAGGTATTTTTTTACGACCTTTGTCACGACCGGATAGTTATATGTATTTTAAAATGATGAAACGATTGAACTTGCTGGCAGGTTGCCTGGTGGTGCTATGTGTCCTGCTTTCTTCTTGTGCTACGGCTTCTTTTTCCAAATATAAAGGCGTGGGGCGTGTAAAGCGCTATGATTTCTACAGTGCCCAGTTGCCCGATTCTTTCGATGGTTTCCGTGTGGCTTTTGCTTCCGATTTTCATTACGAGAGTCGGTTTACCGCCCGTCGTTTGCCAGGCATGTGCCAGGCACTTCGTTCGCTGGATGCGGATGTGTTGCTACTGGGAGGTGACTATCGGGGGCGTAACGGAGGAGATGTGACGCAACTCTTTCAGGCGCTGAAGACGGTGGAGACACCCTGCGGAACGTATGCCGTGATGGGAAACCACGAGCGTGGGCAGGCTGACTCGCTGGCACGGAAGGCCATGCAGGAAACTGGGGTACACTTACTGGAGCACAAGGTGGATACCTTGTGGAGGGGAAAGGAGTACATTTTGCTGTGTGGCATTCGTAACCCGTTTGACCTGAAACAGAACGGGGTGTCACCTACCTTGGCATTGCAGGAAGAAGATTTCGTGCTGATGTTGGTGCATACACCCGATTATGTGGAGGATGTGAATGTGGCGCACACCGATTTGGCACTGGCCGGACATACGCACGGGGGACAAGTCAGTTTGTTCCGCCGATGGACGCCGGCACATTTTTCCAAATACGGCAACCGTTTCCTGACGGGGTTGAAGTATAACAGTGCGGGTATTCCGGTTATTGTTACCAATGGACTGGGCACTTCCCGCAAGGATGTGCGCTTGTTTACACCGAGCGAGGTGGTGCTGGTGGTACTGCACAAAAAGAAATGATTACCGGTACAATCCTTTTTCCTGAATAATTCTGAATACTTCCGGATGCAGGAAATAGCGCAGGTCTTTTCCTTCCCGGATACCTTTGCGGATAAAGGTCGAACTGATCTCGATAAGGGGAGTTTGTACGACTCTGACATGAGGAGGCAGACTGGCTGTATCCTCCAAGGGATAACCCTGGCGAGGATAGACCAGAATGTGGTGGCGGCGGATGATTTCTTCGGGCGACCGCCAGCGGTCGAAAGCCTGCCAGTTGTCGGCACCGATAATCAGGTGAAACTCCCGGTCAGGATAACACTCGGCCAGTTTATCAAGGGTATGGATAGTGTATGAGGGACGTGGAAGTTGGAACTCAAAGTCGGATGCGCGGAAACGGGGGTATCCTGCCACGGCAGCTTCTACCATTTTCAGCCGCAGATGGTCGTCGAGCAAAGTCTCGTTCTGTTTAAACGGGTTCTGAGGGGTGACTAAAAACCATACCTCCTCCAGTCCCCCATATTCACACAGGTAGTTGGCAAGTGCCAGATGGCCTGTATGGATAGGGTTGAAGGAACCTCCGAAAAGTCCGGTTTTTATTTGAGGCTTTTCTTCCATTGTCTGTAGTTGATTATCTGCCAGGCAGCTACCAGCAGCATGGCTACGGCAATGATGTATTCTTCTTTTGCTACGGCCACCACCCCTACGGCAATGGCTGCCAGCCCGATGACGATACAAAGTATGGTCATCATGAACATGATTTTCTTTGGGTCTTTAGGCATATCAGCAAATTTATTGTTGAATAAAATCGCGAATGGTCTTCAAGGCTTCTGCTTGAGCCTTTTCCAAATTGTCGTTGACAATCACTACATCGAATTTTTCGGCATAGCTCAGCTCGAAGGTCGCTTTTGCCAGACGGCTTTCGATAACTTCGGGCGCGTCGGTACCACGGCCGGTCAGTCGCTTGCGGAGCTCTTCGAGTGAAGGCGGCTGGATAAATACAGACAGTGCGCGGTCGCCGTAGAATTTCTTGATATTGCATCCGCCTACTACGTCGACATCGAAAATTACATTCTGTCCGGCTGCCAGCTGTTTTGCTACCTGTGCTTTCAGTGTGCCATAGAAACGGTCCTTGTACACTTCTTCGTATTCCAGAAACTCATTGTTGGCGATACGCTGCTTGAATTCTTCTGGTGTCAGGAAGAAGTATTCCACTCCGTTCTGCTCTGTGCCACGGGGCGCGCGGCTGGTGGCAGAGATGGAGAAGGTCAGATTCAGGTTCTGTGTCAGCAAGTAATTGATAATGGTGGATTTACCAGAGCCGGAGGGGGCTGAAAAAATAATAAGTTTGCCTGCCATATTCTTTTTTACATTACGTTCAACACTTGTTCCTTAATCTGTTCCAGTTCGTCTTTCATCTGCACCACGATGTTCTGCATTTCGGCATGGTTCGACTTGCTGCCGGTGGTATTGATTTCACGTCCCATTTCCTGAGCGATGAATCCCAGTTTCTTGCCTTGTCCGTGTCCGCCAGCCATGGTTTCGCGGAAATATTTCAGGTGGTTGGCCAGACGCTGCTTCTCTTCGTTGATGTCCAGTTTTTCGATGTAATAAATCAACTCCTGCTCCAGACGGTTCTTGTCATAGTCGATGCTCAGCGTTTTTTCCAGTGCATCGGTAATGCGCTCCCGTATCTTGGCCACACGTTCTTTCTCGTAAGGCTCGATGGATTTCATCAACTGTTCGATGTTGTCGATTTTTTCTGTAAATTTCTTTTCGAGAGCTGCTCCTTCCTGCTTGCGGAAGTCAACCAGATGTTGCAGAGCGGTTTCGATGGTTTGTTTGGCTGCAGTCCATTCTTCGTCCGACAGTTCCTGCACGTCTACGCGGGTCAGCACGTCGGGCATGCGCAACAAAGTGGCAAACCAGTCTTCCGGCAACGGAATATGGCAAGTTTCAGAAATGGTTTTTATCTGGTTGTAATAGTTTTCTACCAAGGCTGTATTGATGGGAGTAGCCGATTCGGCGGCGTCTTTTTCCACCCATATAGAGAAGTCCACTTTCCCGCGTTCCAGTGTCTGGGCAATCAGGTTGCGGATTTCCATTTCTTTTTCACGATACAATGGAGCGATGCGTGTGGATAAGTCCATTGCTTTGCTGTTCAACGATTTGATTTCCACGTTGATTTTTTTGTCTCCGAACACTGTGACTGCTTTTCCGTATCCGGTCATTGACTGTATCATAACTCCTTCTGTTTTTTTGATAATTTGGATACAAAGGTAGGAAAAATCTAAATAAAGAATAAGCAGCTGTTAAAAAAACGTGTGAAAACTCAGATGCAGTTTATGAAAATAAGGATTGCTTCTTTGGATAAATATTTATGGTCTTGTTTATTCTTTGCAATCTCCTTGTATATTCTCTGTTTCACAGTGCGGGATTTGTATCCCGCACTGTGAAATATGTATCCCACACTGTGGTTTTTATATTTCACACTGTGAAACAGAGAATTTGTCAGGAACTTAAAAAGAATTTTTTAGTGTCTTTTTTGTTTTCGTGGTTAGGTATATGAAAAATGCTTTGAAGTGAGAATCTTTCAGAACAGCTTCTTCACTTTCTGTCTCTTTTTTCATGAGATAGTGAGAAGAAAAGTGTATATTTGCAGACTATAATAATTGTATCGAGTTTAATTATGTCATGCATTTTACATATTGAAACATCTACGGAAGTTTGTTCTGTGGCTGTAAGCCAGGATGGAGCTTCCATTTTCTCAAAAGAAGATTTTAACGGCCCTTCGCATGCCACTGTATTGGGGGTATTTGTGGATGAAGCCTTGTCGTTCATTGATAACCATGCCATTCCGTTGGATGCGGTGGCAGTAAGCTGTGGTCCTGGTTCGTACACGGGGCTGCGTATTGGTGTGTCAATGGCGAAAGGTATCTGTTACGGGCGGAACATTCCGCTGATAGGATTGCCCACACTGGAGGTGATGTGTGTGCCGGTACTGCTTGCGCACGACCTGCCGGAAGATGCTTTGCTTTGCCCGATGATTGATGCCCGCCGTATGGAAGTATATGCGGCCGTGTATGACCGTGCTTTGAAGGTGCAGCGTGCCATTGGAGCAGATATTATTGACGAAAATTTGTATGCCGAATATTTGGAGAAACATCCGGTGTATTTCTTTGGTAACGGAGCAGCCAAGTGCAAGGAAAAACTTTCGCACCCCAACGCACACTTCATTGAGAATATTCATCCGGTAGCCAAATGGATGTTCCCGCTGGCCGAGAAAGCCATGGCAGTGGAAGATTTCAAGGATGTGGCTTATTTCGAGCCGTTCTATCTGAAGGAATTCGTGGCTTCCACTCCGAAGAAACTGCTGTAAGGGCGTATGGCCGGTGAGGCGTAAAAAGATTTGATTTGTAGAATAACAGAATTTTATATGGAATATAATACCCAGCAACGAAAATTGCCACTTCCGGAGTATGGACGAAGTGTGCAGAACATGGTAGACCATGCATTGACCATCGAAGACCGTGAAGAGCGTCAGCGGTGTGCCAATACGATTGTAAACATAATGGGAGGCATGTTCCCGCAATTGCGCGACATGGAGGATTTCCGTCATAAACTGTGGGATCATCTGGCCATTATGTCCGACTTCAAACTGGATATTGACTATCCGGTGGAAATTGTGAAGAAGGAAAGTTTGGAAGTGAAACCGGACAGAATTCCCTATTCTCCGAACGTCATTCGTTTCCGTCATTACGGACGGTTTATTCAGGACTTGATTAAGATTGCAGTAGACTATCCGGAAGGTGACGAGAAAAAACAGCTGATAAAATATATCGCCAATCACATGAAGAAGGATTACATCAACTTCAACAAGGATGGGGTGGAAGACCAGAAAATCCTGGAGGATTTGTGCGAGCTGTCAGAAGGACGTATCAAGCTGACGACGGATGACTTGAAGCTGGTGGAACAGCGTTCGTTCGGTCCGCGTCGCCGTCAGATGAACAATAACAATCAGCAGAAAAAGAAATATTAATCAAAATCGGATACTATGGCTTCATTTGTAATCGAAGGAGGACACAAACTGCATGGCGAGATTGTGCCTCAGGGTGCTAAAAACGAAGTATTACAGGTACTTTGTGCCACATTGCTGACAGATGAGGAAGTGACTATTGAAAACATTCCGAACATTCTGGATGTGAACAACCTGATACAGTTGCTTCGTGACATGGGGGTGAAGGTCTCTAAGTCGGGAAGTGACACCTACACTTTTCAGGCAGATAATTTGAACCTGGCTTACCTGGAGAGTGATGACTTCTTGAACCGTTGCTCTAAATTGCGTGGTTCGGTGATGCTGGTAGGCCCTTTGGTAGCTCGCTTCGGAAAGGCAATGATTTCGAAACCGGGTGGTGATAAAATCGGACGTCGCCGTCTGGATACGCACTTCCTGGGTATTCAGAAACTGGGTGCCTCGTTTGAATATGATGCCGTGAATGGTCGTTTTTGTATCAATGCCGAGAAGCTGAAAGGCGCTTATATGTTGCTGGATGAGGCTTCTGTGACCGGTACGGCCAATATTGTGATGGCTGCTGTATTAGCCGAAGGGGTGACAACGATTTACAATGCAGCCTGTGAACCTTATTTGCAGCAGTTGTGCCGGATGCTGAATCGCATGGGAGCTAAGATTTCGGGTATCGCATCGAACTTGCTTACCATCGAAGGCGTATCCAACTTGAAAGGCTGTTCGCATCGGGTGCTTCCAGATATGATTGAGGTCGGCAGTTTCATCGGAATGGCTGCCATGACGGGAAGTGAAATTACCATCAAGGATGTGTCTTATGAAAATCTGGGAATCATTCCTGACAGTTTCCGTCGTCTGGGTATCCGTTTGGAACAACGAGGGGACGATATATTTGTGCCCGCACAGGAGCATTACCAGATAGAGTCGTTTATTGACGGTTCCATTATGACCATTGCCGATGCACCGTGGCCGGGATTGACTCCTGACTTGCTGAGTGTGATGCTCGTTGTGGCTACTCAGGCCAAGGGTAGTGTGCTGATTCATCAGAAGATGTTTGAAAGCCGTCTGTTCTTTGTGGACAAATTGATTGACATGGGAGCACAGATTATCTTATGCGATCCTCACCGTGCGGTGGTAATCGGTCATGACCGCAATTTCTGTCTGCGAGGCGGCAATATGACTTCGCCGGATATTCGTGCCGGTATTGCCTTGCTGATTGCGGCACTGGGAGCAGAAGGAAACAGCCGTATCCATAACATTGAGCAAATTGACCGAGGATACCAGAATATAGAGCAGCGACTGACTGCGCTCGGTGCACGTATCACGCGTATTGAATAAGTATGATTAGAAAAGAAGAAGTATTTAAAATAGGAATCATCAACAAACCCCACGGAGTGAAGGGGGAGGTGTCGTTTACGTTTACCGACGATATTTTCGATCGGGTGGACTGCGACTACTTGATTCTGTTACTCGACGGGATTCTGGTTCCGTTCTTTATAGAGGAATATCGCTTCCGCTCCGACAATGCGGCGCTGGTGAAATTCGAAGGGATAGACACGGCTGAGAAGGCACGTAGTTTTACCAATGTGGAAGTGTATTTCCCGAAGAAGTATATGGAAGAACAGGATGAAATCACTTCCTGGAATTTCTTTGTCGGATTCAAGGTGCACGATGTGCATCATGGCGACTTGGGTGAAGTGATGGATGTGGATGATGCGACGATGAATGTGCTGTTTGTCATTGAGAAGGAGGGAGAAGAACTATTGCTTCCGGCTCATGAAGAGTTTATACTGGATATTGACAAGGCACAGAAGGTGTTGACGGTGGATATTCCTGAGGGATTGTTGGATTAAAAACCAGATTAGGTATGAAAAAGAAAGGTCGTAAAGCATTCTGGCGGAACATTAAGTTTAAGTATAAGCTGACCGTCATTAATGAGAATACACTGGAAGAGGTAATTGGCATTCATGTGTCGAAACTGAATGGTTTTTCGGTGCTGCTGGCTGCTTGTACGGTAATCTTTCTTTTGGCTGCCATCATTATTGTGTTTACTCCCTTACGGAACTACTTGCCGGGATATATGAACAGTGAGGTGCGTTCGCAGGTGGTGACCAATGCACTGAAAGCCGACTCGTTGGTTGAGGCACTGGAACGCCAGAACCGCTATATCATGAACATTCAGGATATTTTCAGCGGGAAGGTGAATGTGGATACGGTACAGTCGATTGACTCGCTGACTACCATCCGTACGGAGGAGCTGATGAATCGCTCCAAGGAGGAAGATGATTTTCGCCGGAAGTACGAAGAACGGGAACGGGCTGCAGCAATGGCGGGAACGGATGACCATACTTTGCCGGATTTGTTGTTCTTCCGTCCTACTCGTGGAATGGTGGTGAAGGACTTTGCACCTTCGCGTCATCATTATGGGGTGGATATGGCAGCCTCTGTCGATGAGAGTGTACTGGCGGCTCTGGATGGTACGGTAATGTTGGTGGTGCAGACTGCCGATAGCGGGGTACTCATTCAGATTCAGCATGAACAGAATTTTATATCCGTATATAAACATTGTGGCCCTTCCCGGAAAAAAGAAGGTGATCAGGTGAAAGGGGGAGAAGTAATCGCATTGGCCGGAACATCGGACGAGGGCAAGCATGTGTCGCATGTGCATTTTGAATTGTGGCATGATGGCACCCCGATTGACCCGGCGAAATATGTTGTATTTTAAGCTTATGAAGAAACAGATTGCCATATTAGGTTCTACCGGATCAATCGGTACTCAGGCTCTTCAGGTAATAGAGGAGCATCCTGATTTGTATGAGGTATATGCCCTTACAGCGAACAATAAAGTGGATTTGCTGGCCGAACAGGCTCGTAAGTTTCAGCCGGAAGTGGTAGTTATAGCCAACGAGGATAAGTATGGAATTTTGAAGGAAGCGCTGGCTGATTTACCGATTAAGGTGTATGCAGGGGCTGAAGCGTTGTGTCAGGTGGTAGAGGCACAGCCTATTGACATTGTACTGACTGCGATGGTGGGCTATGCCGGTCTGAAGCCGACCATCAATGCCATCAAAGCTCGAAAAACCATAGCATTGGCCAATAAGGAAACATTGGTGGTGGCTGGTGAACTGATTACTGCCTTGGCCAGTCAGTATCAGACACCGATTTTACCGGTAGATTCTGAGCATTCGGCTATTTTCCAGTGTCTGGAAATGAACAACCCTGTGCATAAGGTGATTCTGACTGCATCGGGAGGTCCTTTCCGTACCTTTACCATGGAACAGCTTCAAACAGTGACCAAAGAACAGGCTTTGAAGCATCCCAACTGGTCGATGGGAGCGAAGATTACCATCGATTCTGCTTCCATGATGAACAAGGGGTTTGAGGTGATGGAAGCTAAATGGCTGTTTGGAGTTACTCCGGAACAGATTGAAGTGGTGGTGCATCCGCAGTCGGTCATTCACTCTATGGTGGAGTTCGAAGACGGAGCAGTAAAGGCTCAGTTGGGCGTACCCGATATGCGTCTGCCTATCCAGTATGCTTTTTCTTATCCGAAACGTGAATCGCTTTCGGGCGAACGGTTGGATTTTGCCAAGTACAACACCTTAACGTTCGAAAATCCGGATACGACACGCTTCCGTAACCTGGCTCTGGCCTACGAAGCCCTGCATCAGGGAGGAAACATGCCTTGTATTGTCAATGCGGCGAATGAAGTCGTGGTGGCTGCGTTCTTGAAAGACCAGATTTCTTTCTTAGGTATGAGTGAGGTGATTGAAAAATCCATGGCGAAGGTTCCTTTTATAAAGACACCTACCTACGGAGATTATGTATCGACCGATGCGGAAACCCGTCGTATTGCAGCAGAACTGGTGATTAATGGAATGAAATAAATAAAGTCTAATTATAAAAAAGTAAGAAGTTAAGTAGAAATGGAAACATTTTTGATTCGTGCCCTTCAGTTGATTCTCAGCTTGTCGCTGCTGGTCATCATTCACGAAGGAGGACATTTTTTCTTCGCCCGTCTGTTTAAGATTCGCGTAGAAAAGTTTTATATATTTTTCGACCCTTGGTTTTCGCTGTTCAAATATAAACCCAAGAACAGTGATACGGAATACGGAGTAGGCTGGTTGCCCTTAGGAGGATACTGCAAAATCTCGGGAATGATTGATGAGTCAATGGATACCGAGCAGATGAAACAGCCTGCTCAGCCGTGGGAGTTCCGTTCCAAACCGGCCTGGCAGCGTCTGCTGGTGATGGTGGGAGGAGTATTGATGAATTTCCTGCTGGCTCTGTTCATCTATTCCATGATTCTCTTTACATGGGGAGACCATTACACGGCCTTGAGCGACATGACAATGGGTATGAAGTTTAATGAGCATGCGCAGGAAATCGGTTTCCGCGACGGCGATATTCTGAAGAGTGCCGATGGCAAGGAACTGACTCGCTTCAATATGGATATGATTCGTAGCATCGTAGAAGCTCGTGAGGTGACTGTCTTGCGTCAGGGAGAAGAGAAAAAGATTTTGCTGCCTGAGTTAAGCTTGCTGGATGTGGCCAAAGAAGACCCTATGTTTGTGGATGTGTTCTATCCGAATGTGGTCGATTCTGTACTTCCGGACGGTGGATTCGCGAAAGTGGGTATTCAGAAAGGAGACTCTTTGGTTGCATTTAATGGCAAAGAGATGACTTCATGGAATGAATTTCTGGACAACATGGCTGAGTTGAAGGCAAAGGCTGAGTTGGATAAGAAGACTTCGGCTGCCTTTACGCTGGTTTACTCACGTGCAGGAGTGCGTGATACCGTAGATGTGCAGACGGATGATAAATTCAAGGTTGCCGTAATAGGTGGACTGGTGGACTATAAGCAACGTACGTTGAGCTATGGCTTCTTTGAATCTTTCCCGGCAGGAGTAGCTTTGGGCGTCAATACGTTGAAAGGCTATGTCAATGACATGAAATATGTGTTTACCAAGGAAGGAGCCAAGAGTGTGGGCGGATTTGCGACTATTGGAAGTATCTTCCCGAAAGTATGGGATTGGCAGCGTTTTTGGGAGATGACTGCATTCTTGTCTATCATTCTGGCCTTCATGAATATCTTGCCTATACCGGCACTCGACGGAGGACATGTGTTGTTCTTGCTTTATGAGATTATTGCTCGTCGCAAGCCAAGTGACAAGTTCCTGGAATATGCGCAGATGGTAGGTATGTTCCTGCTGTTCGGTTTGCTTATCTGGGCAAACTTTAATGATGTACTGAGGTTCTTGTTCTGATGAATTTATAGAAAGTATAGTATAAACAGACACAAGGAGATACGAAGCGGGATTGTCGGCTTTGTCTCCTTGTGTCTGTTTTGTTTAATCGATAAATAAAAAGAAAATATGATGAAAAAAATCCTATTGGCTGTAGTGCTGTGTGGTGGTCTCGGATTGACGTCTGTTTCTGCCCAGCAGGCGGAAGAACGTCTGCCAGGCTACTTGCAGGCCGAGAAATTTACTAAAAGTAAGCTGGACAAAATGTTGTTTTCTACCACCGTGGACCCACATTGGTTTCAACAGGGAAACAATTTCTGGTTTGAGTATAAAACCAGTGAAGGAAAGTTCTGGTATGTGGTGAATCCGTCAGCTAAGCGTAAAGAATTATTGTTCGACCGTGAACAGATAGCCTCACAGCTCACCGAAATTGTACAGGACCCTTTTGAAGCACGTCAGTTACCTATTGCAGAATTGAAGGCGGGAGAAGACGGACGTACCTTTACATTTAAAGTCGTTTCAAAGGCTGATTCCACGTTTTATTTCTCGTACGACTATCCGTCTCGTAAGCTGACACACCTGAAAGACAAAAAGATGGAACTGGATAAGCCGGATTGGGCTTCTGTATCGCCCGATGGCCAGCGTGTTATTTATGCCAAGGATTGCGATTTGTACTATATGAGCATCACTGATTACCAGAAGGCTCGTAAGGATGAGAAAGACAGTACGATTGTAGAAGTCCGTCTGACTACGGATGGTATACCGGATTTCGGGTATGGCATTCCGTATAGTACCCTGAACACAGATACGCTGTGCAATGGAAAACGTCGGGAAGTGTGGGGATACTGGTCGCCCGACTCCAAATATTTTGCTACGATTATTACGGACCAGCGGAATGTGAAACCGTTGTGGGTGATTAACTCCATTGCAGAGCCACGTCCTACTCTGGAGACTTATAAGTATGAGATGCCGGGAGAGACAGGTATGCCGGAATATCATCTGTATTTGTTCGATGTGCAGGCAGGTACACGGAAAGAAATCAAGACAGCGGCGTGGAAAAATCAGTCAATTGACTTGGAAGGTAAACCATTTGAACAGAAACAGCGCGATATGGAGCTGGTTCCAAGAATCTGGCAAGGGGATAACAACCGTTTCTTTCTGACACGCAGCAGTCGTGACTTGCATCGTATTGATGTATGTACTTATACATTGGGGGCTGATTCCATTGTACCTATAGTCAAGGAAAGAATGAACACCTACCAGGAAACACGTCCTATTCATGTGCTGAAGGGAGGAAAAGAGTTTATCCAATGGAGCGAACGTGATGGCTGGGCACACCTTTACTTATATGATGACAAAGGAAGCTTGAAAAATCGTATCACGGAAGGTCCCTGGCATGTGGAGCGTGTGGTAAAAGTAGATGAGGCTACACGGACAGTTTATTTTGTGGCCAATGGCCGGGAAGCAGGTGAAAATCCATATTACGAGCATTTTTATAAAGTAAATGTGGATGGAAGCGGTCTGAAACAGCTTACACATGGTGAATTCTTCCATGATGTAGAGTTGGATGATGATGCCCGTTTCTTCGTTGACAATTATTCACGTGCCAATACCGTTCCTTGTGCCGACCTGTTGGACAATAACGGGAAAAAGGTGATGACCATACAGGAAAGTGATTTTTCTTCTCTGAAAGCTGCCGGTTACAAATTCCCGGAACCTTTCAAGGTAAAAGCGGCCGACGGTGTGACTGATTTGTATGGAGTGATGTACAAACCTTTTGACTTTGATTCTACCAAGGTATATCCCATTATTGATTATGTGTATCCGGGACCTCAAGTAGAAGCGGTAGATTATCCGTTCCGGCGCATGAGTGTCCGGACAGACCGTCTGGCACAGGCCGGATTTATCGTGATTACGGTAGGACAGCGAGGTGGGCATCCCAGCCGCTCCAAATGGTACCATAATTACGGATATGGAAATATGCGGGATTATCCGTTGGCCGACCATAAGGCAGCAGTAGAGCAGCTTGCCGACCGTTATGCTTTTATTGATATTACGCGTGTGGGAATCCACGGACATTCGGGAGGTGGCTTTATGTCGACAGCAGCAATCTGCCAGTATCCTGATTTCTATAAGGCTGCAGTTTCTTGTGCAGGTAATCATGATAACCGTATCTACAACCGTTGGTGGAGCGAAACGCATCATGGGGTAAAAGAAGAAATTTCAGAAAAGGGAGACACTACTTTTGCCTACAAGATTGCCACCAATCCAGAGATTGTAAAGCAGTTGAAAGGACATTTGATGTTGGTACATGGAGATATAGACAATAATGTACATCCGGGAAATACCATTCGTGTGGTTAATGCATTGATTCGTGCCAACAAGCGTTTTGATATGCTGATACTGCCGGGACAGCGTCATGGCTTCGGCGATATGGATGAATATTTCTATTGGAGAATGGTTGATTTCTTCTCAGAACATTTGAAGGGAAAGAAAGAATCGTCAGTAGATATTCCTCAGCGATAAGATAACCTTACATATTGATAACGGCGGGATGGTGTAGGCTGTTCCGCCGTAATTGTATCTGGTCGGTTACAAATGATTCGGAGGTTACGTACGGATACAAAAAAGCGAGAGTTCGCTGAACCTCCGCTGCCTTCCTAAAGAACCCCCATTTAAGGGTTCTTTTCATCTACATAATTTTTGTGTTTTCTGTTATCCTTACTTCGTTTTTCTTTTTACCTGAAGATATTCCCAATACCTTCTCAAACCTAATTCCTGAAAACTTTTACCTTTAAAATCTAATACCTTAAACTTAAATCTAATCTTAATACCTTAATTCTAATACCTTAAATAGTCTAGCTAATACCTTAAATAAATATTACTTTTTTACCTTATGTATTCTAATACCTAAATGTTTTTCTCTTTTTACCTATTGGTTTCACAACCACATTGCAAAGGTAATTCTTTTTTAATTGATAGCAAGAACTTGCAAGATGTTTTTTTAATAAATAGTTGTTTTCATGATATAAATCAAGAAAAGGGCTGTTTTGGGTTTCCGTGTGCGGAAACGTATGTTGTACGAAATAATATTCCTACTTGTGCACGGTAACAGAGCGAAAAAACAGCAAATAGATATAAAACACATCCCCCGATTTTAGTTGCGAATTTGTTAACTAAAATCGGAGGATATGCTAACGAGCCAATGTTTTGCTATTTCAGTTTAAGGATTCGCTGGTTACTGCTCCCGCAAAAGTCCAGAAAAGGAGAGTAGAGCGATTCGATAAAAGGGCCGTCCACGAGTACGTCGATGTAGGGGAATAGTTTCTGGCGGATAGGGTCCTCTTTCAGTTGTTCGTACGTATATCCAGTGTAACACCAGATATTCATACCTGTTCGCTGGCTGACTTCTTTCAGGACAGGTAGAAACTCTTCCGGATTGTAGAAAGGGTCACCGCCTGAAAAGGTTACTCCGTCCAGCAGAGGATTGGCATTGATTTCCTGAACGATTTGTTCCAGCACTTCCTGCGTGAGAGGTTTGCCAGCTTTCGGGTTCCATGATTCCGGATTGTGACATCCTTTGCAACGATGGGAACAGCCAGCCAGATAGATGGAATACCGGATGCCCTCACCGTCGACAATTGTTTCAGGATATGTATATAAATAATGTAACATGTATGTTTCCTTTCAGCTTATGCATGCTTTACACGGTCGTGCTCTTCCGCTCTCTTGGCAGAGTTCCAGCTGCTAAGGTCGCCCGTCAAGTAACCGGTGATACGGCGCATGCGCAGGATATTCTCGCTGTTACATACCGGACAACGGCTGTAGATGACTCCCTTGTAGCCACAATCGTGACAAGTATCTACCGGGTGGTTGATAGAACCGTATCCAATCTGCTCGTCGTGCATCACCTTTACAATCTTCGCAATGGCCTTTACATTTTTCTGCGCTTCGCCATCCAGCTCTACGTAGGTGATGTGTCCGCCACGTGTCAATGCATGGAAAGGAGCCTCACGTTTGATTTTCTCAACAATAGTAATCGGTTCTTTTACGTCCACATGGAATGAGTTGACATAATAATCACGGTCGTTTACCCCTTCAATGATTCCATATTTCCGTTTGTCCATACGGGTAAATCTACCTGACAATCCTTCGGCGGGAGTTGCCAGTACCGAATAATTCAAGCCGTATTTCTTTTTATAGTCTTCGGCCACCTTATTCATCTCTTCAATAGCCTCGTAAAGTGTGTTCCACGCCTGCTGGTTGTGTCCATGTCCTTGGCCGTATAATGCCATCATGGCATTATGTCCTCCGATAAAACCGATACCTAAAGTACCCTGTTTCAACACATCTCCGACTTCTTCGTTGGGATGAAGGGCACCTCCACCTTTCCATACATTATTGCCCATCATGAACGGGAACTGACGCGCAAGAGCGGTACGCTGGTACTGGTAACGGGTATACAACTGCTCTGCGATGAATTCTGCCATGGAGTGTACAGACTGGAGGAAAAGTTCCTTTGCTTTCTGGAGCTTGCCTTCCGGAGTCTCGTTAGTCGGACTTTCTGCTTTCCGGTGCGCTTCGATGGCCAGACGAGGCAGGTTCATGGTCGTGAATGAAAGGTTACCTCTTCCCAATGAAGTCTTTTCTCCGTTGAGGTTCTCGAATACGCGCGTACGGCATCCCATGGTCGCCAGTTCATAATGGTAACGTTTCGGGTCGTCGGCATTCCATTTTTCGTGTTTGTTAAATGGAGTATCCAGGAACATAAAGTTCGGGAACAACGCTTTAGCCGTCGTACGACATGCTTGCAGGAAGAGGTCGAAATTCGGGCATTCAAACTTCACATCTCCTGAGAGAGCTGCTTCAAAATCTTTCATAGCCAGTTGATAATCGGCTTCGGAATAGCTCACTCCGTCTTTCACCTTAAAAATCTGAATAGGGAAGACCGGAACTTCTCCATGATTTCCCAAGCCTTCGATGGTAGCCTTCAATAATTCCTGAATTACCATTCTTCCTTCTGCCGAGGTATCCGTACCGTAATTGATAGAACTGAAAACCACCTGATTTCCCCCTCTGGAATGCATGGTGTTCAGGTTGTGGATGAAGCCCTCCATGGCCTGATGCGTATCCTTGCGGGTTTGTGCCAATGTTTTGCGGAGCACGTATTTCAATTCGTCTGCTGTCAGGTCGATGCCTTCCGCTTGCAAAGAATCCAAGTAAGCCTTTTCAGTCTCTTCGTTAGGAGCGATGCTGTGGAAATGGGCACGTATCCCTTTCAGGATTTCTTTCTCGTCTGTTGTGTGGCCTTTGATGTCGAGCAGCAATCCTAAATGAGTAGCCATGATTTTCTGGAAACTTTTCAGCACTCCCTTGGCCATGAAAAAGTCGAAGGCCGGAATTGCCTGTCCTCCGTGCTGTTCATTCTGGTTCGTCTGGAAAATGATGGTAGCCAGTGTAGCGTAACTCTGGATGGACTGCGGCGTACGGATGCTTCCGTTCTTGGTGTGAAATCCGCGTTCGAACAAATCATCTAAGTCATACTGTATGCAGGTAGTCGTCTTTGTGGGATAATAATCCAGGTCGTGGATGTGTATGTCACCCATCTGATGTGCTTCTGCATATTTTTTAGGAAGAAGATATTTGTATGTATAGTCCTTGGTGATTTCTGAAGCAAAAGTCATCATCTGTCCGGCCGGCGTATGGCTTGACATGTTGGCGTTGCTCAGGTTTACATCATTCTTGTCGATGGCCACAATGCCGTCCATGATATGCTTGATGTGCGTCTTCCGGTCTCTTTCCGTATTTCTCCACTGACGGTAGATAATGTATTTCTTGGCCACTTCCGGCTGCACCTTCATTAATTCGTTTTCCACGAGGTCCTGAATTTCTTCCACACCGATGGTAGGTTGTGAGAAGTGTGACACCACCTGCCGGGTAATCAGGTCCAGTTCCTCTCTCTGCTGAGGAATACCGGTTGCTTCGAAAGCCTTTCCGATGGCGTTGGTGATTTTAGCGGCTGAAAAGTTTTCCTGCTTTCCGTCGCGTTTGATGATGCGGATTTCTGTCAAATTCATTTCTTTCAGTTAAATGAGGTAAAACATAAATTATACTTGTGCTTTTCCGGGCAGGTCTTCTGACTGATCTTTCCCCACAGACGCCTTCCCATGAGTTCTATTCACAGTGGCTTGCAATGCATGTCCAGGTTTACGCAAGAATCACAGCAGCAGGTACTGTTGCCGATTTCCACGGCATTCCCTTTTGAAACGGTTAGGTTACCTTTTGAAAAGCAGGACAAAGATAGAGATTTGGGAGAAAAATAAAAAATGAGATTTTTCGGATGTTTCTAAATTCGGAAAACTTTTAATGATGAAATATGCGCTGTAGTATGCTGTAGAGCGGCAAAATGGAAAACTCTAATTTATAATGCCTGTCTGATATTGAAAATCTTGAAATATTTTTATAGCTTATCTGCTCACTAAAAGTATGAAGGAAAAATTCTCCGGAATTTCCGTCAGAATAGGCTGACAGAAGTTCCGGAAGATGAGGTTAGGTTATTTCTTTTCAGGCAGATTTACAGGCTTCAAGCCCATCTGTTCCGCCTTTTTCAGCATATATTCAAAGGCGGCATCGTGCTCGTTTGGAATGGCACCATCCAGAATGGCATCCTTGATAGAACTTTTCAGACTTCCGATTTCACGGCAAGGCTGCAAATTGAATACCTGCATGATTTCGGCTCCGTCTACGGGCGGTTGGAAGTTCCGGATACGGTCTTTTTCTTCCAAATCTTTCAACTTCTGTCGCACCAGCTTGAAATTATCCAGGAAGCGTTGCTTGCGAGCTTCGTTTTTGGAAGTAATGTCTGCTTCGCAAAGCATCATCAGGTCGTCGATGTCATCACCAGCTTCGAAGAGCAGGCGGCGTACGGCCGAGTCGGTCACTTCTTCATCGGCAATCACAATCGGACGCATGTGCAGACCGACGAGTTTCTGTACGTACTTCATTTTCTCGTTCATCGGAAGCTTCATCTTGCGGAAGATTTCCGGAATCATTTTCTCACCGATGAAATTGTGGTTATGGAAGGTCCATCCCGCCTTAGGTTCCCAGCGTTTGGTTCTCGGTTTGCCAATATCGTGCAGTAGGGTAGCCCAGCGCAGCCACAAGTCATTACTTACGCGTGAAATATTATCCACCACTTCAAGCGTGTGGTAGAAATTGTCTTTGTGACCGCGTCCGTTGCGCACTTCCACTCCCTGCAGTGCCACCAGTTCCGGGAAAATCAGTTCCAGCAGTCCGCAGCGGTCCAGATCAATAAAGCCCTTTGAAGGAACAGGTGACAGCAAAATCTTGTTCAGTTCGTCGGCGATACGTTCGCGCGAAATAATCTTGATGCGTTCCTTGTTGCGCTCCAGTGCTTCGAACGTTTCATCGTCTATATAGAAATTCAATTGCGTGGCAAACCGTATGCAGCGCATCATGCGCAGCGGGTCGTCGCTGAACGTGATGTCCGGATCAAGCGGAGTACGGATGGTACGTTCCTTCAGGTCATCCAGCCCGCCGAAGGGATCCACCAGTTCTCCGAAACGTGCTTTGTTCAGGCAGACTGCCATGGCATTGATGGTGAAGTCTCTGCGGTTCTGGTCATCTTCCAGCGTGCCGTCTTCCACTATCGGCTTGCGGCTGTCGTGGCTATACGACTCCTTGCGTGCACCCACAAACTCCACTTCCGTATCCTTGAACTTGACTTGTGCCGTACCGAAGTTCTTGAAAACAGATACATGCGCACCTCGTCCCAGCTTTTTGCCGAAAGCCTGAGCCATTTCAATTCCGCTTCCTACCACCACTACATCTATGTCCTTGGAAGGTCTGTTCAGGAAAATATCTCTTACATATCCACCTACAACATAGCATTCCAGTCCCAGCTCATCGGCCGTTTCTGATATCAGACTAAAAATTCTGCCAGCGAAGTGTTCTTTCAGTTCCATTGTATGCATTTTTTCAATTTGCCGCAAAGTTACAAAAAAAATCCCTTTGTCCATTTTTTGCCGCTTGCTTGAAATCTTGCATTCGTTTTTCTGGTTGTGGAAAGACATTGAGGAAACATCAGGCTGTTAAGAAACAAACCTTTCTGCATGTTTTACGTTTCGCTTGTGCGAACCCTATGTTTCTCAAGGCCGAAACGTAGGTTTCCCTTCCGCAAAACGTAGGTTTCCGGTGAGGGAAACATAGAAAATGCGTGGAAAAAAGCAGGAATGTGCGGAGGAGTTCCGAAAATAGTTGTATTTTTGCCTGCATAGAATGATAGATAAACGTATGAAAAAGATAGGATTATTGCTCGTTCCGATGGCACTGGCACTTTCTGCTTGCCAGAACGGTGAGAAGCAGGCTGGCCAGTTGTTTCAGCGTGCGGAAGCTGCGTATGCGGCAGGTGAGTACAGCCTGGCTAAATTGCAGATAGATAGTATTCGTACCCTGTATCCCAAGGCATTTGAAGTGCGCAAGGCGGGTATCAAACTGATGCAGCAGATTGACCTGGCAGAACAGACCAAGACTTTGGCTTATCTGGACAGCATGATGACGGTGAAGCAGGCTGCGCTTGACTCCATCAAGGGAAAGTTTGTCCTGGAGAAGGATACGGCCTATCAGGAGGTAGGAAATTATTTCTATCCCACTCAGGTAGTCGAAAAAAACATCGGCCGTTCGTTCTTGCGTGCGCAGGTGAGCGAATTAGGCGAGATGTCGCTGACCTCTATTTATTGTGCGGGAGGAAGTATTCATCATACGGCTGTAAAGGTTTCTGTGGATGATACTTTTGCGGAAACTCCTACGTCAATAGATAGTTATGAAACTACAGATTTAGGACGTCCGGTAGAAAAAGCCGACTATAAACTGGGTAATGATGGAGGGGTGATTGCATTTCTGGTAGCCAATCGTGATAAGAAAAACATCCGTCTGGAATTTATCGGCGACCGGAATTATAAGACAGTGATGCATCCGAATGACGTGAAGGCAGTCGCAGAACTGAGTGAGCTGGCACGTGTGTTGTCTGCCATCGAAGAAATCAAGAAAGAACAGAAAGAGGCCAACTTGAAAATCAAGTTTGTGAAACGGAAGATGGAAGAGAATCCGGAAGAATAAACTTTGTTTATATAAACATAAGAAATCCTGCCCTAACGGCAGGATTTTTTTTATTGTAAAGGTTGCGATAGTTCGCTTAAAGTCTTGCCTTCGTAATCGCAGATGGCTTGCTTGTAGTCTTCTGGAATTTCGATAGGCTCTTTGGTCAGGTTGTCGTATCCTACCAGTACGGTACGGCATTGACATTTCAGCACACCGCTGGCTTTGTTGAATGCACGTTGCAGCATCGTGAAGCTTTTGTGTCCCAGGTGAATGACGGTTGTTTCAATGACCAGTTCATCCGAGAAGAAAACAGGGGCCAGAAAGTCAGCATTGATGTTGACCACTACCACACTGAATTTATTGCATTCTTCAGCTCCAAATACATCGCGAAAATAAGAGGTTTTCGCCAGGTCGTACAAGGAAAAGTAGACGGAATTGTTCATGTGACCGTACTGGTCCACATCGCTGAAACGGATTTGTACAGGGATTTCGTGCTTGAATTGGAATTCTGCGTTCATAGTAATGCTTTTAAGTTTTCGCCAAATGTACATCTTTTTTTCATAAATCTGCTATCAATGGTGGAATATTTCTTACTTTTGTCCGTCAGAATGATTTGTAGATAAATAATATTATATAAGATGGAACAGAAATTCAACAAAGAGACACTTTGTGTACAGGCTGGATGGACTCCGAAAAAAGGAGAACCTCGTGTATTGCCTATTTATCAAAGTACAACGTTTAAGTATGATACCAGTGAACAGATGGCTCGTCTTTTTGATTTGGAAGACAGCGGCTATTTTTATACTCGCTTGCAGAACCCGACGAATGATGCCGTAGCTGCCAAGATTGCGGCATTGGAAGGAGGGGTAGGAGCTATGCTGACTTCATCGGGTCAGGCAGCTAACTTCTATGCCGTATTTAATATTTGCGAGGCAGGCGACCATTTTGTCTGCTCGTCTACCATTTATGGAGGTACATTCAATCTGTTCGCTGTAACGATGAAGAAACTGGGTATTGAGTGTACCTTTATTGATGCAGATGCTCCGGAAGAAGAAATAGAAAAGGCTTTCCGTCCGAATACCAAATGTTTGTTCGGAGAAACAATCTCTAATCCGGGTATCAATGTGATCGATATTGAGAAATTTGCCCGTATTGCCCATAAACACGGAGTGCCTTTGATTGTGGATAATACTTTTGCTACTCCGATTAACTGCCGTCCTTTTGAATGGGGAGCAGACATCGTGACACATTCTACTACGAAGTACATGGATGGACATGCCACTTGTGTGGGAGGTGCCATTGTAGATAGCGGTAATTTTGACTGGGATGCACATGCCGACAAATTCCCGGGATTGACGCAGCCCGATGAGTCTTATCATGGACTTACTTACACAAAGGCTTTCGGAAAGATGGCTTATATGACGAAGGCTACTGCTCAGCTGATGCGCGACTTGGGTTCTATACAGTCACCGGAGAATGCGTTTCTGTTGAACCTGGGACTGGAAACATTGCATTTGCGTGTGCCGCGTCATTGTGAAAATGCGCAGAAAATAGCGGAATGGCTGGAAGCAAATCCGAAAGTGAAATGGGTAAACTATTGCGGATTGAAGAGCAACAAGTATTATGAACTGGCTCAGAAATATATGCCTAACGGTTCTTGTGGCGTGATTGCTTTCGGTCTGGAAGGTACTCGTGAAGAAGCTATCAAATTTATGGATAGTCTGAAGCTGGCTTGTATTGTGACTCACGTGGCAGATGCACGTACTTGTGTGTTGCATCCGGCCAGCCATACACATCGTCAGTTGACAGATGAACAGTTGATTGAAGCGGGTGTGGCTCCTGATTTGATTCGCTTGTCTGTCGGTATTGAGAATGTCAACGATATTATTGCCGACCTGGAACAGGCTATGGCACAGGTTTAAAAGTTTTAAAACCGAGATACAAAAAAGGAGGAATAAACATTCCTCCTTTTTTTGTATCTGACTCCGGTATTTATCGGAAAGATTTCTGATAAATCTGTAACACTTCTTCGTCGGTCAACGGACGAGGGTCGAGGGTAAACAATGAACCCATGGTGTCGCGTGCGTTTTGTACCATGAGAGGAAGTTCTTCTTCTTTTACTCCCCAGTCGCTCAGTTTCAATTGGTATACGTTGCATTCTTTCTGCATGCGTACCAGTGCATCGATAAAATCGCTGGGACGGTTACTCTTTTGCTGAGTCATGATTTCGGCCATTTTCATGTAACGTTTCATGCAGTCGTTACGGAATGTTTCGAAATATGCTTCGCTGATGGCAATCAGTCCGGCGCCGTGCGGTAGTTCTGGATGGAAGGCACTCATGGCATGTTCCATAGAATGCTCGGAAATGCAGCAGGAAGTGGCTTCTACCAGTCCGGCTAATGTGCTGGCCCATGCTACTTTTGCGCGTGCCTTGAGATTACGTCCGTCTTTTACGGCTACCGGAAGGTATTTGTACAATAAACGAATAGCTTCAAGGGCATACAAGTCGCTGATAGGAGTGGCGCAGTTTGCTAAGAAACCTTCGGCTGCATGGAAGAAGGCATCAAATCCCTGATAAGCTGTAAGATGAGGAGGGATGGAAACCATCAGTTCCGGATCAATAATAGAAAGTACAGGGAAAGTCAGTGTACTTCCGAAGCCGATTTTTTCTTTTGCTTCTTCATTGGTAATCACACTCCATGGGTCGGCCTCCGTGCCTGTTCCTGCAGTGGTAGGAATAGCAATTACGGGTAATGCTTTGGTTACAGGGCGTCCTTTTCCGCTGCCTGCTGGGATGTAATCCCAGTAATCTCCGTCGTTGCAGGCCATGACGGCAATGGCTTTCGCAGAGTCAATGCTGCTTCCTCCGCCAAGTCCAACGATGAAATCGCATTTCTGTTCACGACAGACAGATGCAGCTTCCATTACGTGAGATTTAATCGGGTTGGGCAGAATCTTGTCATAGACAACAGATTCCGTATTGTTTTCTTGCAACAGTTCAACGACTTTGTCGAGGTAGCCGTATTTCTTCATGGAGGTTCCTGACGAGATGACAATCAGGGCTTTCTTGCCGGGTAACTTTTCTGTCGCCAACTTTCTTAACTCTCCGCATCCGAACAAAATTTTGGTCGGGATGTGCAAACTGAATACAGGATTTGCGTTCATAATATAGCTATTTAAAGTTCATTTACCCAAAAGTACGAAAATAAAAACAGAATGGTTCAGGAGGGATGTTAAAAATGTCTTTTTGTGTGTGGAGGTATCAAATAAAAAAGGCTGCCGGTGAGGGCAGCCTTTGGGGTTAAAGGATATATAAGTAGATTATTCTTTATCCTTGTGGTTGTTCTGCGGACGACGTTCGCGCTTCGGATGATTTTCGGTCATTCCTTCCGGTTTCGGAAGCAATACCTTGTGTGACAGCTTGAACTTACCAGTTTTCGGGTCGATGTCCAGCAGTTTCACTTCAATTTCATCGCCTTCTTTCAATCCGGTTTCTTCGATTGTTTCGAAGCGTTTCCAGTCGATTTCAGAGATGTGCAACAATCCGTCTTTTCCCGGCAGGAATTCTACGAATGCACCGTAAGGCATGATAGAGCGAACCTTACCAGTGTATACTTCACCTACTTCAGGAACAGCTACGATAGCTTTGATCATACGCATTGCATCGTCGATGCATTTCTTGTTTGTTCCTGCAATTTCGATGCGGCCTGCACCGTCTACTTCTTCAATAGTGATAGTAGCACCGGTTTCTTCCTGCATACCCTGGATAATCTTTCCGCCCGGGCCGATTACAGCTCCGATGAATTCTTTCGGAATAGTCAGAGTTTCAATGCGTGGAGCATGAGGTTTGAGTTCTGCGCGAGGTTCTGCAATGCATTCAGTCAGCTTGCCGAGGATGTATTCACGTCCTTGTTTAGCCTGCATCAATGCTTTTTCCAGAATATCGTAAGTCAGACCGTCACACTTGATATCCATCTGGGTAGCTGTGATACCGTCGCGTGTACCTGTAACCTTGAAGTCCATGTCACCCAGGTGGTCTTCGTCTCCCAAAATATCTGACAATACAGCGTATTTATCTTCGCCGGCATTCTTGATCAATCCCATCGCAATACCTGAAACCGGCTTCTTGATAGGTACACCTGCATCCATCAAAGCCAATGTTCCGGCACAAACTGTAGCCATAGAAGAAGAACCGTTAGATTCCAGAATATCAGAAACTACGCGTACGCAGTAAGGATAATCTGCAGGAATCTGTCCTTTCAATGCACGCCATGCCAGGTGACCGTGACCAATTTCACGACGGCCTACGCCACGCTGTGCTTTTGCTTCTCCTGTAGAGAAAGGAGGGAAGTTGTAATGAAGCAGGAAGCGTTCTTTGTGCTGGTCGAGTACATCGTCTACAATCTTTTCGTCCATCTTTGTACCCAGTGTAACAGTACTCAAAGACTGAGTTTCACCACGAGTAAAGATAGAAGAACCGTGAGGACCTGGCAGCGGACTGGTTTCGCACCAGATAGGACGGATTTCTGTAGTAGCACGACCGTCCAGACGTTTGCCTTCATCAAGGATACAACGACGCATTGCTTCTTTTTCTACGTCGTGATAGTAGCGGTCAATCATCGGACCCTTTTCTTCCAGTTCCTCTTCAGAGAACTGAGCCTTGAATTCTTCGCAAACAGCATCGAAAGCATCTCCTCTTTCGTGTTTGTTCTTGTTGCCTGATTTTGCAATGGCGTATGCTTTTTCGTAGCAAGCATCGTGTACAGCCTTGCGCAGGTCTTCGTCATTTTCTTCGTGACAGTATTCACGTTTTACAGTCTTGCCGACTTCTTCCATCAGTTCCATCTGAGCCTTGCAGTGAACCTTGATTGCTTCGTGAGCAAACTTCATGGCTTCCAACAGGTCTTGTTCAGAAACTTCCTTCATTTCGCCTTCCACCATCATGATGTTTTCATAAGTAGCGGCAACCATGATATCCATGTCAGCACGTTCCAGTGCTTCGAATGTCGGGTTGATAACGAACTGACCGTCGATACGTGCTACACGTACTTCAGAAATCGGACCTCCGAACGGAATGTCAGAAACAGCCAGTGCGGCAGAAGCAGCCAGACCAGCCAGTGCATCCGGCATATCTACGCCATCAGCAGAATAAAGTATGATATTTACGTAAACTTCAGCATGATAATTGTCCGGGAACAGAGGGCGCAATGCGCGGTCTACCAGACGGCAAGTGAGGATTTCGTAATCTGAAGCCTTTCCTTCACGTTTGGTAAAGCCACCGGGGAAACGTCCGAATGCGGAGTATTTTTCTCTGTACTCTACCTGGAGAGGCATAAAATCTGTACCGGGAACTGCATCTTTTGCTGCACAAACAGTAGCCAGCAACATGGTGTTACCCATGCGTAGCATAACAGCACCATCTGCCTGTTTTGCCAGCTTTCCCGTTTCGAGTGTGATGGTTCTTCCATCATTCAGCTCGATCGTCTTAACAATAGGATTGATCATAAAAATTGATTTAATATTATTTCATCTAAAAAAGCGTACAAAGATAATGTTTTATTATGGATAAAAGCGGGTATTTATGTAAAAGTTTCAGTATGAACTGCTTTTTATATAATAATTTGTCGTAAAAACAACGGTTTTCGTCGGTTGGATGATGGATTTATCTTTTAAAAACTTTGTGACGTCATGAAAAGCCGTATCTTTGCACCTTGAATTTACATAAGAATGTGAGATTAAAGAAAATCAGGTATGAGAAGAAATACTTATCTGTTAATGGCATTGCTGTCGGCCGGACTGATGGCATGTCACAATGAGCCTGCTTTCAAGGTAGAGGGAACGGTATCGGGTGCAGCCGACAAGATGCTGTATCTGGAGCATACCAGCCTGGAAGGTATAGTAAAAGTCGATTCTGTCAAGTTGGACGAGAGCGGAACGTTTCACTTTTCGGGTGCTCGTCCGGATTCTCCTGATTTTTATCGGCTTCGACTGGATAATCAGGTGATTAATTTCTCTGTTGACTCTACTGAAACTGTAACGGTGAAAGCCGATAATTCCAGTTTTGCTACCGCTTATCAGGTGGAGGGTTCAGAAAATAACCAGAAGATAAAGGAACTGGTACTGCTTCAGGCAAATTTGCAGGAGCAGGTGAATCAATTAGGACAGTCCGGACTTCCTGCCGGAGTAGCTCAAGACAGTCTGTTCTCATTGGTGAATGCATATAAAGATCAGGTAAAGCGCAATTATATTTTTGCGGCTCCTAACAAGGCATACGCTTATTTTGCTTTGTTCCAGCAGTTGAACGGCTATATGATTTTTGACCCGCTGACCAGTAAGGAAGATGTGAAATGCTTTGCGGCAGTAGCTACCAGTTTGAACAACTTGTATCCTCATGCCGACCGTTCACGCAACCTTTATAATATGGTAATAAAAGGTATGAAAAATACCCGCACGCCCCAGGTAAAAGATGTGACACTTCCGGCTGACAAGATTCAGGAAGCTTCTATCATTGATATTGAGCTGAAGGACTTGAACGGTAAGACACATCGCCTGACAGACTTGAAAGGTAAAGTTGTCTTGATTGATTTTACAGCCTATTCTTCTGCCGCTTCGGGAGCGCGTAACTTAGCTTTGCGTGAATTGTATAACAAATATGCTTCTCAAGGACTGGTGATTTATCAGATTTCTTTGGATGCAGACGAACATTTCTGGAAGACGGCTGCGGATAATCTTCCCTGGATATGTGTCCGCGACCCGCAAGGACCTTATTCTACCTATCTTAACTTGTACGGCGTAACCCAGTTGCCTACCGCATTCCTGGTTAACCGTAATAACGAGTTGAGCTTGCGTGTGGGGGAAAAGACAAATATGGAAGAAGCCATCAAGAATTTGTTGTAACATGTTGAAAAGCATGTATGGATAAACTTGACTGGTATTGTAAAAAGATTTATCTTTGTCGCAAGATATAAGACTCTGAGAAAGAGAGGCTGTATCAAAATAAAAATTGATTTGTCAGATTGTCATTCTGAACAAAGTGAAGAACCCGTTTGTTTCCCATCTTGTGGAGGGTTCACTCTTCGTTCAGAATGACTTTACTTTTGTGATAAACGGTTCTTATTTTGGACAGCCCTTTACTTTTGTTGAAAATAAATAATTTAATAACGAATATTTAAGGAGAAAAATTATGGCTTACATGTCAGAAGAAGGCTATCAGAAGCTGGTAGCTGAATTGAAACATTTGGAATCGGTGGAACGTCCGAAGATTGTGGCTGCTATTGCAGAAGCACGTGATAAAGGCGATTTGTCAGAGAATGCAGAATACGATGCCGCAAAAGAGGCACAAGGCTTGCTGGAAATGAAAATCAACCAGTTGAAGGCAACCATCGGTGATGCCAAGATTATTGATACATCTAAACTGAAGACCGACACTGTTCAGATTCTGAGCCGTGTGGAACTGAAAAATGTGAAAACAGGTATGAAGATGGCTTACACTATCGTATCAGAAAGTGAAGCTAACCTGAAGCAGGGTAAGATTTCAGTGAATACACCGATTGCGCAGGGCCTGTTAGGAAAGAAGGTAGGCGATGTAGCAGAAATCACTATTCCACAGGGAAAGATCTCTTTGGAAATTATGGGTATATCATTTTAATGTATAAGGCAGGTCCGTTTTGGCGGGCTTGCCTTATTTAATATCTAAACAATATGGCAACAATATTCAGTAAAATCATTGCGGGCGAAATTCCGAGCTACAAGGTAGCCGAAGATGCCAATTTTTATGCGTTTCTTGACATCAATCCTTTGGTGAAAGGACATACGCTGGTAGTTCCCAAGCGGGAAGTAGACTATATCTACGATTTAAGCGATGAGGAGCTGGCTCAGATGCATGTGTTTGCCAAGCATGTGGCGCTGGCTATCCAGAAAGCTTTCCCTTGCAAGAAAGTAGGTGAAGCTGTGATTGGTCTGGAAGTTCCTCATGCACACATTCACCTGATTCCTATCCAGAAAGAATCAGACATGTTGTTCTCTAATCCGAAACTTAAACTTTCTCAGGAAGAATTTACTGAAATCGCCAATGCAATAAATTCTGCTTGGAAAGCCGAAAGCAAATAATTTTCTTCTCAAAAATACCTTTGATATAAAGGATTCTTCGTATTTTCAGGCGTGGTTTTCAGTTGGACAGATTCCATGAAAACCATGCCTGTTTTCTTTTAGAATTGTAGCCTATGCGTATTAGACGAATTTCTTTCTTTATTCTTCTTTGTTGTCTGTGCTGGAATGTTTTTGCAGCTGAATATCAGATAAAAGGAGTGGTGATTGACAAGTCCACCCGCCAGCCGTTGGAGTTTGTGAATGTGCTTGTAGTGGGACTGGGTATCGGTGCTTCTACCGATGCCAACGGAAACTTTCTCATCACTCAGGTGCCACCGGGTATTTACCGTCTGCAAGCTTCTTTCCTTGGGTATAAAACGGAGCTGACTCCGGAATATCGGGTGAACCACGTGACGCCTTATGTACAGATTGAACTGGAGGAAGAAAATGCGTCATTGAATGAGGTGGTTGTGACAGCTTCTCCTTTTCAGAAAGTACCGGAGAGTCCTGTCAGCCTTCGGGTGATTGGCTTGCAGGAGATTGAAAAAGCTCCGGGTGCCAACCGGGATATTTCAAAAGTTGTACAAAACTATCCGGGGGTAGCCTTTTCTCCTATAGGCTATCGCAATGACCTGATTGTGCGGGGAGGTGGTCCTTCCGAAAACCGTTTCTACCTGGATGGGGTAGAGATTCCGAATATCAATCACTTCAGTACACAAGGAGCTTCCGGAGGTCCTGTCGGACTGATTGATGCCGATTTGATTCGTAGTGTGAAGTTTTACAGCGGGGCATTCCCGGCCGATAAAGGTAATGCGTTGAGTAGCGTACTCGACTTTAGTCTGCGTGATGGAGATATGGAGCGCAATTCCCTGAAAGCAACTTTAGGTGCCTCAGAGGTTTCACTCAGTTCCAACGGACATATTGGCAATAAGACTTCTTATTTGGTGTCGGTACGCCAGTCTTATTTGCAGGCATTGTTTAAAATCTTGGGTCTGCCTTTCCTTCCGGCTTATACCGATGCTTCCTTTAAAATTAAAACCCGTTTTGACAGCCACAACGAACTGACTTTGCTCGGTCTTGGAGGAATTGACCGCATGAAACTCAATTTGGGAATTGAAGGCGAAGATGCTGAGTATATGTTCAGTTACCTTCCCGAAATTAATCAGGAAACCTATACCGTAGGAGGTGTGTACCGTCATTATTCCCAGCGGCATGTGCAGGCAATCGTATTAAGTCAAAGCTATCTGAACAACCGTAATGTAAAATATCGGGACAATGACGAAAGCAGTGAAGAAAATCTGACGCTGCGGCTGGGCTCTATTGAGCAGGAAACCAAATTGCGTATGGAAAACACCTCTTCATGGAGCGTGTGGAAAGTAAAAGCCGGGTTCGACCTGAATTACTCTCGTTACAAAAGCAATGAATATCGCAAGGTCTTTGCCAATGCCTTGCGGGAATATGATTACCATACCGATTTATCTCTCTGGCGTTGGGGAATGTTTGCCTCAGTCGACTATGCTGCTCCCGACAAAAGTTTTACAGCTTCCATGGGCGTACGTACCGACGGAAATAACTATAGCGATAAAATGAAGGAATTGTGGCGTCAGCTTTCCCCCCGTTTGTCAGTATCTTACCGGTTGATTGAGGGGCTTACTCTGAGCGGTCATGTGGGACTGTATTATCAGCTTCCTTCTTATACCGCCTTAGGCTTCAAAGGTGAAGAAGGGGAGTATGTTAACCGTCACTTGGATTACATTTCTGTGTCACAGGAAAGTATGGGATTGTCATGGACACCCAACGAAAATATGGAGCTGTCAGTGGAAGGCTTCTATAAATTATACGGGCACATGCTTTTCTCCTTGTCCGACCAGATACCACTCTCCTGCAAAGGAAATGATTATGGAACCATCGGAAATGAAGCACTCTCTTCCGAAGCAAAAGGTCGCTCGTACGGGGTGGAACTGATGTTCAAGTGGCTGCTGGCACAAAAGCTGAATCTCTCTTCCTCGCTGACCATTTTCAAGAGTGAATTTAAGGATGGTGAACAAGGAAGCTATGTTCCTTCTGCTTGGGATAACCGTTTTATTCTGAATATGAGCGGAACCTATAATTTCCCCAAACATTGGAGTTTAGGAGCTAAAGTCAGTTGCATAGGTGGCTCCCCTTATACGCCTTACGATATGGAAAAATCTTCGCTGGTGGAAGCATGGAATGTGCAGGGACGTGCTTACTATGATTATAGCCGCTATAATCAGGAGCGTTTGCCGGTCTTCGGACAGCTGGATGTGCGGGTAGATAAAACCTTCTATCTGAAAAAATGTATGTTAGGATTTTATCTCGACATCCAGAACATTACGGCCAGCAAGCTGCGTCAGCCCGATGCCCTGATGAGTACAGGACAGATTGAGAATCCTTCTGCACCGCTGAGTGAGCAGCGATATGTCATGAAATCCATCCGGCAGGAGAGTGGCACGTTACTCCCTACGTTGGGAATTACCTTTGAGTATTAAGTTGGGGCGCTATAAAAAGAATGGCTTGTCTCTCTGTTTGTGGAAAGACAAGCCATTCTTTTTATGTGTGAGAAGGTTTACCGTAACTCATGAATACAACTCACCAAATTTCATTTCTGCATCGTTGACAAATTTCCGGATAGCATTTTGGTCATCCTTTTTGCAGATGAGCAGGGCATTCCCTTGTTCTGCCACCAGATACCCTTCCAAGTCTTGTACAACCACTAATTTATCTTTGGGAGTCATGATGATATTGTCCTTACAGTTATATAGCAACGCATTACTGTGCGTCGTCACATTCTGATTTTCGTCTTTGGGAGAAGCATCATACAATGCATTCCATGTACCTATGTCCGCCCACCCGAAGTCACAAAGCAGTACATATACATTGTCAGCCTTTTCCATGATGCTATAATCAATGGAGCTGTTGGGGCAGGTACTGAATTTCGGCATGTCACATTCCACTTGTGGACATACTTCCGCCATCATTTCATGGAATGCCTTCATTATCGTTTTGACGTGCCATACAAAGATGCCGGAATTCCAGTAGAACTCATTGCTTTGTACAAATACCTCGGCAAACTCCCGTAACGGCTTCTCGATGAATGTCTTGACTTTGTAAAAATCTTCTTCTTTTTCTTCGGAAACCTGAATATAGCCATAACCCGTTTCCGGATAGCTGGGTTTAATACCCAATGTCAGGAGCTTGTCCGAGTGGGATGCAAATTCCAGCGATTTCAGAATATCCTGTTTGAACTCGTCCATTTTTAGAATCAGGTGATCAGAAGGAGCTACCACGATGCTGCCATCCGGATTGATTTTTTGAATGACATACGATGCGTATGCAATGGCAGGTGCCGTATTTCGGTGTTCTTCTTCCACAATCAGGTTAGATTCGCTGAAACCGGGAAGCGAGTTTAGTACCAGTTCCCTATAATGCTGGTTAGTCGTAATGAAAATATTCTCAGCAGGAAGAATTTGCTTATATCTTTCGTAAGTTTGCTGCAAGAGTGTCTGGCCAGTTCCAAAAAAGTCTAGAAATTGTTTGGGTAAGGCTTTCCGGCTGTATGGCCAGAACCGACGCCCGGTTCCTCCGGCCATGATGATGCAATAAAAATTTTTACTGTCCATGGTTAATGCTGGCATTAAAGTTTGATGCTAAGATAGGGTTTATTTTGTAAGAAACCCCCGAAAAGGATTCTAAATAGTGTTAGAAAACTTTTTTTCAACTTTTTTGTCCGTATTCCTTGCACTATTGAAAAATATGTGTACTTTTGCACTCGCAATCAGAAATGATGCCCAGATGGCGGAATCGGTAGACGCGCTGGTCTCAAACACCAGTGGAGTAACATCCATCCCGGTTCGACCCCGGGTCTGGGTACAGATAGGTTGACTTGATTAAGTCAACCTTTTTTTATTACCAATCAATTCTTATGCTCCATGAAAAATCGTATTGCAGAGCTTGATTACTTGAAATCCATTTTTATTTTATTGATGATTGTGTTTCATCTTGTATATATAGGTGACAAATATCCATACGCCAAATCCTTGGTTTATACTTTCCACATGCCTGCTTTCTTGATCATTTCCGGTTATGTTATGAATATAGCTAAAGGAATACGTCCGTTTCTGCGTACAATGTGGTGGATTTTTATTCCATACGCTGTGATGGAAACAGGTTATGTCATCATGTCTGCTATTCTGCCGGTTCGTGAATCAGTGGAGCATTTAAGTGTTTCTCTATGGCTGGATAAATTGTTCTTGCATCCTTTGGGGCCCTATTGGTATCTTCATACGTTGATGCTGTGTGGGCTTGTTTATTTATTGGTGGACAAATTGGCTGGAAAGTGGAGCAATACTGTTACCATCTTGATTATACTGGCTTTATGCTATGCCGTATTGTCAGCTTATGGAATACTTTCTTTGATAAATGCGCTTTACTTTACAGCAGGAGTGGCTTTAAGACGGTGTTCACTTGACTTCCGTACTTTTTTTTCAGCTTCATTCTGGGCTTTGCTGCCTGTAATATGGCTGGCTGCTGATGAGGCAAATCTGAATAAATCAACTCTTTCCGGAGCTGCTCTGACTTATCTGGTAATTAGTTTTCTGTTGGCAGTATATCGCTATTTACCCGATTATCTGAAAAAAGGATTGGGCTACATAGGCTCTCATACCTTTGTGCTGTTAGTATTTTCTCCGGTATTTACAATGGCAGTGAAGCCTTTGGTGCCTGTATTGGCTTTTGAACCTACCGGGATGCTCTTTTTATGTGTGTCCTTATGCTTCTGTGTAATTGGTTCGTTTGCGATAGCCTGGATCATGGATAAGCTGAATTTCTCCCGTTTCTTCTGGGGAAAAGCTCGCATGCTTTCGTAGATAGACTTGCTTTGGTGACATCCTGTCAGTTCGCTGGAAAAAATGTGGCAGGAACTTATCTGGCATCTTTTTTGTGGTTTACTTCATAGATATTGAATTACTTACTTAAACACATAGAACTATGATTTCAGAAAAATTGCAAAATGCCATCAACGAGCAGATTACTGCGGAAATGTGGTCTTCTAACCTGTATTTGTCCATGTCTTTCTACTTGCAGAAAGAAGGTTTCGACGGTTTTGCTTCATGGATGCGTAAACAGTCACAAGAAGAATTGCAGCATGCTTATGATTTAGCTGATTATTTGGTTAAACGCGGTGGTGCAGCTAAAGTGGATAAAATTGATGTCGTTCCACAAGGATGGGGCAGCGTACAGGAAGTATTTGAACATGTTTACAAGCACGAATGTCATGTATCCAGCTTGATTGACGAGTTGGTAAATGTTGCTTCTGAAGTAAAAGACAAAGCTTCACAGGATTTCTTGTGGGGATATGTTCGTGAACAGGTGGAAGAAGAAGCTACAGCACAGAACATTGTAGAGAAACTCAGAAAATGTGGCGACGCAGCTGGCATTCTGTATTTGGATGACAAACTGGGACAACGTAAATAAACCACGTTTTTCATGAAATATTGATCCTGGATGGAAGCGGAATGATTTCTGCATCCATTCAGGATATTTTGTATCATAATTACACTATCCTTTTGTTTTTCCACTATAAATTTTATCTTTGTCCCCCGTTATCAACCAATATTAGTGTCCGAAAAATGGGGGATTTTATATTAAGAGGGTGGAACTGGTGTCGTCGTTTCCGGCATCGTTGCGGATACGGAGTACATTCTCCTTCCGATTTCTTTTTTATTACGTTTGTCATTTACGAACGTTTACCATTCTATGCCTATGCACCATTGCATCACCTGAGACGTGTGGTGGCTTTTTTGCCTCATTATCGGGAAAAGGTCGATAAGTTCTTATTCCGTCTGATTAATCACCTCCGGCCTTCTGTAGTATGGGAAGTGGGAACTGGCAGCGGAATAAGTACCCGTTATATGGCCGAAGCCAATACAGGCATGCAGGTTTATACGTTCTCAGAACAATCGGAAGATGCAGTGAAACGGATTCTCTCCGGTAAATCTTCTATTGATTACCTGACCGGAAACTGTGAAGCAGATATGGATAGGTTGCTCAAGGAGGGAGTAAAGCCGGAAGTGGTACATATCGCCCATACTCCAGCGTATAAGGAGATGTTTGAACGACTGATTCCACTGGCCGATAAACATACTTGTTTCATCATCGGTAATCCTTATGCTACTCCAGAGAAGAAAAGATGGTGGAAGGAAGTTATAGCAGATCCTCGTACGGGAATCACATTTGACCTTTATGATGTCGGACTGGTATTTTTTGATAAAGAGCGTGTAAAGGAGCATCGTATTGTGAACTTTCTTTGACTTTAAGACCTTAAATATATGAAAATGACCAAGATTTATACCAAGACAGGTGATAAAGGTACCACCTCACTGGTAGGAGGAGTACGTGTTTCAAAAGCAGATATACGTCTGGATGCATACGGAACCATAGACGAACTGAATTCTTTTATCGGGTTGTTAATTTCGGTGATGAAGGATGCAGAGCATGAAGAGTTGTTGCGCTTTGTGCAGCATAAACTGTTTTCATTGGGTTCTTATTTGGCTACCGACTTGGAAAAGACTACTTTCCCGGTAGAGAGTCATATCTCAGTAGAGAATGTGCAGCGTCTGGAACAGGCTATCGATGAGATAAACGCTTCTTTACCGTCGCTTGCAGGTTTTATCCTTCCGGGAGGGAGTTATCCGGCTTCCGTTTGTCATGTCTGTCGTACGGTCTGTCGTCGGGCAGAACGTCGGATTCAGGCCTTGGAAGAAAGTCTTTCCTATGAATTGGAGGAGCAGGCAAAGTGTTTTGTGAACCGATTGTCTGATTATCTGTTCGTTTTGTCACGCCGGTTAAACAATTTAACAGACGAAAGCGAAATTTATTGGGATAAGCGTTGCGAGTGAAAGAATTTGTTATATTTTTGCGAATCAATATAAAGAAGTAAAACTGTTTAAAATTATATACTATGTATTGGACATTGGAATTGGCCTCAAAGCTGGAAGATGCTCCTTGGCCAGCAACTAAAGACGAGTTAATTGACTATGCAATGCGTTCAGGTGCTCCACTGGAAGTAATCGAAAACTTGCAGGAAATGGAAGACGAAGGAGAAATTTATGAAAGTATAGAAGATATCTGGCCTGATTATCCGAGTAAAGAAGATTTTTTCTTCAACGAGGAAGAATATTAATAGCCGTCAGGGCAGATTAAAAGATTAAATCTCAGCGGGATGAACAAAGTATATTTGTTTGTCCCGCTGATGTTTTATAGTATTCCATCGGACTTTCGCAATAAAAGTTATAAACGCGCGTTTCTCTCAACTTGTTTGATTCAAAATTTGTTCTTATTACAAAATGCACTATTTTTGTGCACAAAGAAAAGAATTGATAACCCGTTATTTTGTGAATTATGAAAAGATTGCTGTTGATGGCGCTGGCTGCTGCCATGCTGACTCCGGCTTGTGGAAATAATGCTGGTAAAGAAACCAAGGCGGAAGTACAGGAGAGTGCAGCTGTACAAGCCAATGTTACTCATCTGACTAAAGCTGATTTCTTGGCTAAGGTATATAATTATGAGAAGAATCCGAAGGAATGGAAATACGAAGGTGGTAAACCGGCCATTGTGGATTTCTATGCCACTTGGTGTGGTCCATGTAAGGCTATCGCCCCGGTATTAGAGAAACTGGCTGCGGAATACAAAGGAAAGATTGTGGTTTATAAGATTGATACAGATAAGGAACCTGAGTTGTCGGCAGCTTTTGGTATACGCAGTATTCCGACCCTTCTGTTCATTCCGGCAAAGGGAACTCCTCAGGTGGCGCAAGGGGCTTTGCCTGAAGAGGCTTTGAGAAAGACCATTGACGAATTTTTATTGGGAAAGAAGTAAATTTTTGATAAGAAAAAAATGAGGATGGCCTGAAGTTGTTGGAATTTCAGGCCCTTATTGTATATTTTTATCTACGGTTGCTGTCTTCAATCAATTCACGGATTGTCTGGTTCAGTTCCTTTTCTTTCAGAAGTTGCTCCAGTGTGAGGTGCATTCTCCATCGCCAGTAATGCCGTGGATGGGCCGGTATGTTAATTCGCTCTCCTTCTATATCCGGATTGCGTAACTGCTCGTTGATGCTCATCCAGTCCTGCCATGCCAAAATGCAGAGCAGTGAAGGGCTTTTCAGGTGATGGAATACGATGTCCTTACAGAGCCATCCGGGAGCATGTACGGGAATCTCTCCCTGATGGTGCATTTCCTGATGGTAGAAACGCTCCGTGAGGGCTGGGTCTTCTTCCCACCATCCGCGGAAAGTAGACATGTCGTGCGTACCGATGGTGCATACCGACAGGAACGGATAGTTTTCAGGGTGTCCGAAGTCTTCGTACATTTGTTTGGGCATGCGTTGGATTTCAAGTGAGAGTATCTGCAACTGTCTCATTACCCAGGGCACACACTCCGGAACCATACCTAAATCTTCTCCGCATACTAACATCGGAGTAGACTGGGTGAGCACCGGAAGCTTTTTCATGGCTTCCTGATACCAGAATTCGTTGTGGCGCTGGTAGTAGTAATGATTGTACAGGTGGTTGAAAGCTCCCTGCTGTTTCCAGTTCAGCTGTTGGAATACGGAATCATTCTGTACGGCAATTCTGGGATGGAGTTTCTCGGAGTCGTGGTGGTCTGTGACAAACAGCACGTTGCTGATCAGGGAGTAAAGCCCTTCTTTTAGTTTCAGGCTATCCTCGTCTTCTTTTCCATTGAAATAAGCTTCCACCTTTCGCTGGGTATCAAACTCCGGCAGTAATGCGTAGCCTCCTTTTCCATTGGGCGTGATAAAATGTTGCCGTACGTACTCACTTTGTGCGCCGAAGACTTCTTCCAGCACCTTGTCGTTGATAAACGGCTGTGTCATGAAATCCCGGTCCAGATTCAGACCAAAGCTTCTGATTTCATCCATGCTCAGGGGAAGGGAAGGGGAGAACTGTCCGAGCAGACCGTGTACCGAATGGTCGGGAATTTCCCAGATGCGGAAAAATCCTAAGATATGGTCGATGCGGTAGGCCGTAAAGTATTCTGCCATCTTGGAGAAACGGCGGCGCCACCAGCGGTAATTGTCTTTTTCCATTACTTCCCAGTTATAGGTTGGGAATCCCCAGTTTTGTCCGTTGACGGAGAACGCATCGGGAGGAGCACCTGCCTGACCGTTGAGGTGGAAATAATGGGGTTCTACCCAGGCTTCTACGCTGGAACGGCTGATACCGATGGGAATGTCGCCTTTCAGCAGAATGCCTTTTGCTCTGGCATACGTACTAACGGCGAGCAGCTGCACGTGCAACAGGTATTGCAGGTAATAGTAGAAAGCGATTTTGGTATAGGCTTTGTTTCCGGGCGTACACAGTCTGGCTATTTCATCGGCATCGTAAGTAGAATATTTCGGCCAGTGATTGAAGTCCGGTGTGCCATACGAGTCGCGCAGGTAGCAGAAAGCCGCATAAGGCTGAAGCCATTCCTCATTATGCCGGAAGAAGTTCAGGAAGTCTTCCGAGGCAAGTACTTTTTTTCCTTCCATCTGGTACGCTTTTCTCAGGTAGTCCATCTTCACCTTGTTGGCCTTCTCATAATCCATCATGGGGAGGGAATTCACTTCGATGCGTGCTTTTTCGAACGCTTCTGCGGCTTTCTTGTCCTTCAGGGCTGGGAGCTGGCGAAGGTCGATATACATCGGGTGAAAAGCGTAGATGGAGATGCTGTTGTAAGGATAAGAGTCAGTCCACGTACCGCTCATAGTCGTATCGTTGATGGGAAGAATCTGAATGGCTTTCTGTCCGGTCTCATCTGCCCAGTCAGTCAGTAGCTTCAGGTCGCCGAAGTCGCCTACGCCGCAGCTGCCTTCCGAGCGAAGGGAGAACACGGGAATGGCGCAGCCGGCTATTCGTTGCGGGGCATCGTCAAAGAACACTTCCGTTTCCATGGGCAGGTAGGTTTCTCCGCGTTGCAACGGTTGCAGAGGGAATATCCGGTTGGGGCGGGTTTCCCATTTCTCTACGGCTCCGGTCTCTTCATGGATGGCCACGAACTTATATTCAAAAGGATATTCCAACGAGGAGGCATCCAGTGTCAGGTGCCATACGTTGGGCTGTACTTCCTTCATTCTCAGCGGGCGGCAGTACTCCCAACTACCCAGTGCCGCACAGCTCCCGATGAGGCCCAGACGCTGTCCGTGGCTACTCAGGCCGGGGCAAAGTGCGCGGAAGGTGATGCACCTGCCGGTATTGTCAGACAAGCGGGAAGGCTGTTCCGGTGTGTATGCATTGTTGAAAGCCGATGTATAGCGGTAGGCATCTTGTGGCAAATCTCTCCAGCAGTCTTCTACGAGGTAGTGCTGCTGTTGCAGGTTGCCCGGATAGAAAGAATGGGGGATGGCGCCAAATTCCTGACGTACAAGGGTGCCTTGACGGCTTACGGCATAACGGTAGCAGATAGGTTCGGAAGGGTGAAAGTCGAATTCTGCCTTTCCGGTCCATTCTTCTCCGTTGCGGGTAGTCATTTCTACGGTATGTTGTATGTGATTCTGGCTGAGAAGCACGCACAGGCTTTCTCCCCAGACTGTACGGTATTGTATGCGAAAAGTAATTTTCATATCTTATGTATTAGTTGTGGCTCATAGTTTTGTCCAAAAATAATGAATCTCATGGATTCATGCAAATAAAAAACCTCCGGATGTCCTTTCGGCTTCCGGAGGTTCCCTCGTGTAAGATGTGAGGATGGATTTAATAATAATGAATTAAAAAATGAGATTATGCGTCGATATTTGCATACGTCGCATTTTTCTCGATAAATTCACGGCGTGGACCTACATCGTCGCCCATTAGCATGGAGAATATATAGTCGGCTTCGGCCGCGTTTTCAATATTTACCTGTTTCAGGATACGGGTCTCCGGATTCATGGTAGTTTCCCACAGCTGTTCCGGATTCATTTCACCCAAACCTTTGTAACGCTGGGTGTGGATGCCTTGCTCGTTTCCTTCGCCATATTTCTGGATGAAAGCCTGACGGGCTTCGTCTGTATAGCAGTATTCGCTGATTTTACCCTTGCAGCATTTGTACAACGGAGGAGTAGCGATATACAAGTGACCACCCTGAATTACTTCAGGCATGTAGCGGTAGAACAGTGTCATAATCAGTGTGTCGATGTGAGAACCATCGACGTCGGCATCGGTCATGATGATGACCTTGTGGTAGCGCAGCTTGTCAATGTTGGCTTTCTTGCTGTCTTCTTCACCATCCACACCGAAACGTACGCCCAGCGCCTGAATGATGTTGTTCACTTCATCGCTTTCGAACGCTTTGTGCCACATGGCTTTTTCCACATTCAGAATCTTACCGCGCAATGGCAGGATGGCCTGGAACTGACGGCTTCTTCCTTGCTTGGCTGAACCACCTGCAGAATCACCCTCGACGAGGAAGAGTTCGCATTCTTCGGCTACACGGCTGGAGCAGTCGGCCAGTTTTCCCGGCAGTCCGCCGCCGCCCATCGGACTTTTACGCTGAACCGATTCGCGGGCCTTGCGGGCAGCCACACGTGCGGTAGCAGCCAGTACCACTTTGTCGACAATAATCTTGGCTTCTTTCGGATGTTCTTCCAGGTAATAAGTCAGGGCTTCTCCCACAGCCTGATTCACAGCACCGCTCACTTCGTTGTTACCCAACTTGGTCTTGGTCTGTCCTTCAAACTGAGGTTCCGATACTTTTACAGAAATCACGGCAATCAGTCCTTCGCGGAAGTCTTCACCTGAGATTTCTACCTTGGCTTTTTCAAGCGCCTTGCTTTCTTCTGCATATTTCTTCAATACACGGGTCAGGGCCATACGGAATCCGGCTTCGTGTGTACCACCTTCGATGGTGTTGATGTTGTTCACATACGAGTGAAGGTTTTCACGGAATCCGGTGTTGTACATAATGGCGCATTCAATGGGAATACCCTGTTTTTCGGTATTCAAGTAGATTACGTCATCAATGAGCGGTGTATTGTTGGAATTCAGGAAACGTACGAATTCTTTCACGCCTTCTTCTGAGTGGAACTTTTCCTGTTTGTAAGAACCGTCTTCCTCCTTCACGCGCTTGTCGGTCAGGGTGATGGTGATTCCTTTGTTCAGGTAAGCCAGCTCGCGCATGCGGGCCTGAAGAATGCTGTATTTATATTCAGTTACGGTGAAGATACTTCCATCCGGCCAGAAAGTCTGGCGTGTACCGGTAATGTCGGTTGTACCCACTTCTTTTACGGCATACAGCGGCTTTCCGCATTCATATTCCTGCTGGTAGATTTTTCCGTTGCGGAATACGTTGGTGGTCATGTGAGTAGACAAGGCGTTCACACAAGATACACCCACACCGTGCAGACCTCCGGAAACCTTATAGGAACCTTTGTCGAACTTACCTCCGGCATGAAGCACGGTCATTACGACTTCGAGGGCTGATTTTTTTTCTTTTTCGTGGAAATCGACCGGAATACCGCGACCGTTGTCTTGTACGGTAATCGAGTTGTCTTCGTTGATAGTTACTTCTATATGTGTACAATAACCGGCAAGGGCTTCGTCAATGGAGTTGTCTACTACCTCGTAGACCAGGTGATGCAAGCCTTTTTCGCTGATGTCGCCGATATACATGGCGGGGCGTTTACGAACGGCCTCCAGTCCTTCCAGCACCTGGATACTGCTGGCCGAGTAGTTGCTTCCGCTGTTCTGTGTCAGTTCTTCACTCATGTTTTTTCTTCGTTTTTTTAAGCTTTCAAAGATACTAAAAAAACTGGAACGAAGCGATTTTCAGCACTCTAAAAATCGTGAAAAAGACATGAGCCGAATCTATACGACAAAAGGCCAGATGTAATCATCCAGCCTTAATATCTTTCTTGCGTCAAGCGTAGACTTAAGCCAATTTGCTGATGTGAGCAGCCAGTTTAGACTTCAAGTTAGCAGCCTTGTTCGCGTGGATAATGTTGCGCTTAGCCAGCTTATCCAACATTTTCTGTACACTAGGATACAATGCAACAGCTTCAGCTTTGTCTGTAGTTGCACGAAGTTTCTTCACTGCGTTACGCATTGTCTTAGCATAATATCTGTTGTGAAGTCTTCTTTTTTCTTCCTGTCTGATTCTTTTAATAGATGATTTGTGATTTGCCATCTCGACTAATCTTTAATATTGTTCTTGATTTTTGTTTATTATGTAGCCCGTGGGGGAATCGAACCCCCCTTTCAAGAATGAAAATCTTGCGTCCTAACCGATAGACGAACGGGCCATCCTTTATTTCAGGAAGAACTCCTGAAGTCTCACGAGGATACATATCTCTCGTTTGCGGATGCAAAGGTAGGAAGAATTTTGAAATCTCCAAAACATTCGCTCCTTTTTTTATGAAATTTGCTGCGTTTTTTTGAGTTCCCTTTCATTAAACGGAATTCCTTTTGCCGTTTTTTAGGTTTCTCGTGGCTGAACCTTATGTTTCCCTTCCGTAAAACTTACGGTTCCGCCTTGAGAAACGTAGGTTTCGCGGGAAGGAAACGTAAAAAGTGCCTCGTGATGTGAAGAAAAAGTTTACGGGTTTTGTTTGTTTTGTATAAGGACTTTTTCTATCTTTCGTCCGCAAAAATAGATTTTATATTTAGGATAATTTGAAAGATGGAATGCTGTAAATTAAGGTCCGTCGGCCTGTATAATGGAAAGGTCTGTCTGGCAGAATGGGGAGATAAAGAAGGGGAGCCTTCTTCTTTCCAGGTGTTGGCTGAGTGTACGGAATTAGTGTATGTGCGTTTACGTACGTTGGAGGCGGTGGCCTCTTTTCGTTTTTTAGAGAGGGCTCTTGCCGTGATGGCGCATTATGACATGCCTGTTTTTGCCATGGCTTCTTCGGCCGGAAGTTTTTCTGTGGTGACGGGAGCGGATGCTTCTGCTTTGCAGAACGTTTGTAAGGAACTTTCCGTATTTGCGGAAGTGACAGTGGAGAAAGAGGTGGAAGTGATATGTGTACAAGAGACGGCTGAGCGCAAAGGGGAGATGTCGGAAAAAAGTCTGGTGACTTTGCTGAAGGATATTCCTCTGCTGATGGTATCTTCTGAAGAAGGTTCGGGCAGTGTTTCGCTGACGGTGCGGAGAAAGGACCGTGACAAAGTGCTGAATTTGTTCTTTGCTTGCTGATATGTTGCAGAAGTTGGATGGAGTAGTGTTGCATGTAGTCAGGTACAGTGACAAATCGAACATTGTGCATATCTATACCTGTCAGCATGGAAGTATGTCGTTTGTGATACCTGCCACGCGTTCGCGCAAGTCGCTGGTAAACGGGGCGTTGTTTCGTCCGCTTTCCCTGGTTGAGGTGGAAGCCGATGTGCGTTCCCGTACTTCTTTACCTCCGGTGAAGGAAGCAAGATTGTCTTATCCGTTGGAGTCAGTGCCTTACGACCCGTACAAATTAAGTATCGCGATGTTTTTGGCTGAGTTCTTGTCGCATGCCTTACGCGAGGAAGGGAAGAACGAACCGCTGTTTGCTTATCTGGTGTCGTCTATTCGCTGGCTGGATGCCTGCCGGAGTGATTATGCTAATTTTCATCTGGTGTTTTTGATCAGGTTGTCCAGGTTCTTGGGCTTTTATCCTAATCTGGAAGATTATCGGGAGGGAAGCTGGTTTGATATGCTGAATGCGTGTTTCGTAGAGAACAAGCCTTTGCACGGCATCTGTCTGGCTCCTGAAGAGGCGTCGCACATCTGTCAGCTGGCACGTATGAATTATGAAACAATGTTTCTTTTCGGTATGAACCGTATGGAGCGACAGCGTTGTCTGACTGTGATGATGGAATATTATCGTCTGCATCTTCCGGAATTCCCTGAACTGAAATCGCTTGATGTGCTGAAGGAACTTTTTGCTTGATGTGCGATAATGATAGAATAAGAAAAACGGGACTCTCCTTTCATTTGAGAAAAGAGAATCCCGTTTTTTTGATGGAGATATGAATGAGATTATCCCAGCAATTCTTTTACTTTGGCAGAAATTGCTCTACCTTCAGCCAGACCAGCCAGTTCCTTAGAAGCTACTCCCATCACTTTACCCATGTCTTTTCCGCTGGTAGCGCCTACACTGGCAATGATTTCTTTCAGTTTAGCTTCCAGTTCTTCCGGAGAAAGCTGTTTCGGAAGGTATGCTTCAATCACGCGTACCTGAGCCATTTCCTCTTCTGCCAGGTCAGCGCGGCCTTGTCCTTCGTATACAGAAGCCGAATCTTTTCCTTGTTTCACCAGTTTCTGCATGATTTTCAGGGCTGCATCATCGGTCAGGGTATCGTTGGCACCCGGAGCGGTTTTTGCTTCCAGAAAACATTTCTTTACGTTGCGCAAAGTCTCCAGTCTGACTTTGTCTTTGGCTTTCATGGCCTCTTTGATATCGTTGCTAATCTGTTCAAATAAATCCATATTCATTATAAAGTTTAAATGTTGTTCTCTTTGTGATGTTTAGAAAGTAATTGTCATAGAGCCGGTGTTGGTTGTGGTTTCCGGTTCCGGTGCAATCTTTTCTTCTGTAGTTGCTTTCGAACGAATATTCTCCAGTTCCATCTTGGTGCGCTTGTAGGTAGGAGTTGTTTCTACCATGCTGATGATGTCATCGTTGGCCAAGTCTTCCTGGCTGAAGATGTAGATGTTCGGACGTTTCTTGCGGATGCTGCTTTTCAGGATGCTCTTTCCGTAGTAGTCGCTTCGACGTTCGTCTTTCTTTTGCTCTTCTTCTTCCAGATCGTCCAAACGTTTCTGCTCTTCAAGTGAACGCTGTTTGAGTACATTGTCCATACCCGGAACGTCTTTGATACCGAATCCCGTAGCCAAAATAGTGAATTTTACTTTGTTTTCCAGTGTTTCATCAGTGTAAAGACCCCATTTGGTTTCTACGTCCTTGCCGAACTTGCTCATGAATTCATGGATTTCATCCATTTCACCCATCATCAGTTCGCTGTTCGGGCTATAGGTAATTACGAACAACACTTTCTTGGAGTTGAAAATATCGTTGTTGTTCAGCAATGGGGAATGAAGTGCATCGGTAATAGCCTGTGTGACTCTTCCTTCACCTTCTCCGTATCCTGTACTCATGATTGCTACACCACCGTCCTTCAACACGGTTTTCACATCGTTGAAGTCCAGGTTGATGATACCTCTCAAGGTAATAATTTCTGCAATACTCTTTGCGGCGATAGACAGTGTGTCGTCTGCCTTTCCAAAGGCATTCATTACACTGATGTCGGAATATACATCGCGCAGGCGTTCGTTGTTGATAACCAGCAGGGCATCCACATGCTTGCTCATTTCTTCCACTCCGTCAAGTGCCTGGTCGATTTTCTTGTTGCCTTCGAACAGGAACGGAATGGTCACGATACCTACGGTCAGGATTTCCATGTCCTTAGCCGTTTTGGCAATGATAGGAGCCGCACCGGTTCCGGTTCCACCTCCCATACCAGCCGTAATGAAGGCCATGCGGCATCCGTCGTTCAGCATATTCTTGATGTCTTCGATGCTTTCTTCAGCAGCAGCACGTGCCTTGGCCGGACGGTTTCCGGCTCCCAGTCCTTCGCTACCCAGCTGTAGTTTCCGGAGCACAGGTGATTCTTCCAAAGCCTGGTTATCCGTGTTGCAGACCACAAATGTCACATCATGGATACCTTCTTTGTACATGTGATTGACGGCATTACCTCCTCCGCCACCCACACCAATTACTTTTATTATATGTGGAGAGTCTTTCGGGAAATCGAAAGGTACCATTGTTTCGTCTGACATAATCCTAATATGTTTATGTAAATGAATAATCAGTTATCTTTTAATATTTCATCAGAAAGGTTTGTAACTTTCTTGGCGAAGAGGTCAAACCAACTGTTCTCTTTTTTCTCCTTGTTGATTTTCTTCTCCAGTTCATCCAGTTCTTCTTCCTTTTCAGCGAGGTGCATGCGCCGTGCATTTTCTACTTCCTTTAATGCAGCTTTGTATTTCTTCTTGCTGAGAAGCAGACTGGCTTCTTCTACGTATGCAGTATATTCTTCCAGTCGTTTACGGTTACGTTCTTCTTCCTGACGTTTTTTCTCTTCATTGATTTTGCGGATGCGTTCAGCTTCTTCTTCCGCTTTGCGTCTGGCTTCTTCCGCCTGAATACGTTCGGCTTCTTTGCGTTTGGCTTCTTCTTCCTTTTCCTTCAAATCTTCAATGAAGTCGAGCTGGTGACCTCTTCGAGGGTCTACCTTGAGACAGTTTTCTTTACCTTCGGCCAATAATCCGAACAGTGTATTTTGTGTACCGTCTTTTGGAATTTCAATGGCACCGTTCAGTGTAATGTTTCCTCCTTTGGCAATACGGATTTTTTCAATCTTGGTAATCTGTTTGAATGCTTCGTCCATGTTAGGCATGTTCGAAGCCCCACCGGTAAGAATCAGTCCGGCCAGCAATTTATCGCCGTATTCAGATACCATGATTTGATTCCATACGTTCGAGATGATTTCATTCACACGAGCTTCCACGATGTATTCCAGTTTGTGGGCTGCAATGCTACATTTCCCTTCGATGCTGTATTCCTGTTCATCTGCGGTTTCGTCATTTTCTGCCGGAGGTGTCAATGCACATCCGTAGCGGAGTTTCAGCTGTTCCGCATCTTCTTCTTCGATTTGCAGACTGCAAATATCTTTGGTGATGTTGTTGCTTCCCAATGGAATGACTGCCAGATGGCGTAGGATGTTGTTCTTATATACTGCCACAGTCGTTGTGTCTGCACCTAAATCCACGAGTGCACAGCCGGAGCGTTTTTCGCTGTCGGTCAGTACCACGCTGGCGGTAACAACCGGCGAAAGGAAATAGTCTGCTATTTCGTATTTAGTCTGGTTGAAACACTTGGTAATTCTGTCTTTGAGCGTATGATGTGCGATAATATTCAAATAACGCCCTTCAATGCGGTCGGCTGAAATACCAACCGGTTCAGTCAGCAGATTGTTCCCTACTTTGTATTCCTGTGGTTCCACATCCAGAATCTCCTGATCGATCAGTGAGATTTCCCGGTTGCTTTCCATAAGTGATTCAATCAGTGCTTGTGATATTTTGGTATCTTCCCCTAATTGCTTGGTCACGTTGTTACGTGTGCTTCGTATAGACTGTCCGCCTATTCCCACATAGACTTTCTTGATGGAAGCCTGCAAATCTTCTTCCAGCTTCTGGATAACAGAAACCAGCACTTGGGTGGTTTTATCCAGATTGAAGATTGCCCCCTTTTTGATACAATCTGACGAAGGAGTATAGGCATAGGCAAGAATCTGGATACTTCCATCAGCATTCTTTTTGCCGGCAATTCCTGTGATGTGAGTCGAACCCAGTTCGATAGCTGCTATAAAATCTGTTACTGCCATATCTTAGTCTTCTTTTTTTGTTCCGATAATTTGATTGTTAAACTCAATACTGATTCGCTCATATTTGTTCCAGCCGATGCGGTTGAGCACTTTGCTGTAAAACGTTTGCAATTTACTGAATTTTTCTTCAAAATCAGTGGCTTTCCCTAAAAAAAGAATATGGTCGCCTACTCGGGGAACAATTTCCAGTTCTTTTTTCGGGGTTACGTTTATCTGTTCCACTTGGGCTTTCCAAAACGGATTACGCTGGAGGTACAGGCCTAATTCGTATAATTCCTGTTGAGCAAACTTTCGGTCAATAAAACCCGTGGCAACGGCTACATGAATTGGTTTTCCTGTGGCATTCATGATTTTCCCGGAATGGTCAATGTAATAATTGTCCCCATTGCTGCTCATGACTCGTAAGAGAGGGATACGCTGGTAGATTTCAATTCCTACTTTCCCTCCCGAAGTGAGATAGCATTCAGCTCTGCTGATGAAAGGATGCTGTGACAGCACTTCCTCTAACTGGCGGACATTGATTGTGCCAATACGCTTTTTCTCCGGGTATAGATTCTTCTGCTTTAGTAGTTTGGTTACTTCTGCTTCAGTGATAAAACCGTAGTCAACGCTGTCTTTAACAACCAATTCCATACCCTTGCAGACCTGATTTTCGGGCTTGCGATTGAATATAGTAACGGCCACTATGAGGTAAATAGAGACCGCTACCAGAATGCAGAGTATGAGAATTCGTTTAATCATCTATCTTTTAGTAATTCATAAATTTGTGGAACGTAATTGTCTATGTCTCCAGCTCCAAGCGTGATGAGTACGTCCAGCTTTTTATTTTTCAGTACTTCCATAATCTGCTCTTTGGAACACATGCTTTTTTCTATGCCGGGGCGTAAGTTATCATAGATAAGCTGACTGCTTACTCCTGGTATCGGAGCCTCCCGGGCTGGATAAATATCCAACAGAATTACTTCATCTAAGAATGACAGGCTATGGGCAAAATCCTGATAGAAATCGCGGGTACGCGTGTAAAGATGAGGTTGGAACACGGCCGTGATTTTCCGGTTAGGATATAATTTGCGGATAGAGCTTACACTCTGTCGGATTTCTTCCGGATGATGTGCGTAGTCACTCAGAAAGACGATGTGTGAGTTTTTTATCTTGAAATCAAAACGACGATCTACACCTCTGAACTGTGGCATTGCGGCCTTTATTTCTTCTGTGGTGGCACCTCCGATTTGTGCTAAAGCCATAGCGGCAATACCATTTTCAATATTGACAAAGACAGGTACTCCTAACTGCACGTTGGTGATGTTGCCTAAAGGAGATATGTAGTCGAAATAAATTTCACCGTCATCAATACGGATATTTTCGGCATGGAAGTCTCCTTTTTCGGTAGAGTAGGTGTATACGGTAACTCCCGGCTGTACATCGGGTTTCAGTTCCAATCCTTCCTTGATAATCAGGTATCCGTCCGGACGGATAAGTGAGGTATACTTACGGAAGCTTTCCAGGTAAGCTTCGTGCGTACCGTAAATGTCCAGATGGTCTGAATCGGTGGCGGTAATAACCGTAGCATACGGAGTCAGCCAGTGGAATGAACGGTCGAATTCGTCTGCTTCGATAACTACATAGTCACTTTTATCCGACAGTAGAAGGTTAGTCTGGTAGTTCTTAGAAATACCTCCTAAAAATGCATTACATCCCACGTGCGAATGGTCCATCAGGAAAGCTGCCATGGTAGAGGTAGTTGTTTTTCCATGGGTTCCAGCTACGCACATTCCTTTCTCAGTCTGAGTCAGCATTCCCAATACCTGGGCACGTTTGTGAATCTCAAACTGATGTTCCTGAAAATAAACCAGTTCTTTATGGTTTGCAGGAATAGCAGGTGTGTAGACCACCAGCGTGGTTTCCGGATGAAGAAATGCTTCCGGGATGAGAGACACATTTTCTTCATAATGGATGTCTGCTCCTTCTACAATCAGTTTCTCTGTCAGCTCGCTTGGAGTGCGGTCATAACCGCCTACTTTTTTCCCTTTTGACAGGAAATAGCGTACCAGGGCACTCATGCCTATGCCTCCGGCTCCAATGAAATAGACTGCCTGTATGGTATTAATGTTCATGATTTTCTTTGTATTTTAACGCTAGCTTGCAGACTTCCTTTGCAATGATAGTGGCAGAGTCCTTGATAGCCAGTTTAGTGATGTTGCTACTTAATTCTTTCAATAAATCGGGCTTGTGAACCGCTTCGATAGCGGTATCCAGCAGTTTTTGAGTTGCTTCGCTATCTTTAATGTAAAGTGCCGCATTCTTGTTGACAAGTGCCAGTGCATTTTTTGTCTGGTGGTCTTCTGCCACATTGGGAGAAGGTACCAGGATGACTGGTTTGCCTAACAGACAGAATTCTGAGATAGAACCTGCGCCTGCACGACTGATTACCACATCTGCAGCGTTATAAGCAGCAGCCATATCGGATATGAAGTCGGTTACGTGCAACATTGGAAGTTCCCCGTAAGCCTTTACAGCTTGTTGGGCTTCATTGATATAGATTTTCCCGGTCTGCCAGATAAACTGCACTCCTGATTCTTTGATTTTGTCGAATCCCTGCATCATGCAGTTGTTGATTGTGCGTGCTCCCAAGCTGCCTCCGACAATTAGAATGGTCTTCTTCTTGGGGTCTAATCCGAACGAGCGGATTGCTTCTTCACGTGATATGTTTTTGCTCAACAACCCTTGTCTGACTGGGTTTCCTGTCAGAATGATTTTGTCTTTATCAAAGAACCGTTCCATTCCTTCGTATGCCACGCAGATTTTTTCTGCTTTTTGAGCCAATAACTTATTGGTGACTCCGGCATAAGAATTTTGTTCCTGTATCAGCGTGGGAATACCCATCATGCCTGCCATTTTCAGGGTAGGACCACTGGCATAGCCTCCTACGCCTACAGCAGCATGAGGCTTGAAATCCTTTATGATTTTGCGGGCCATCAGTTGACTTCTGAACAATTTGATAAGTACACTGATGTTTTTCAATAAATGCTTTCTGTCAAATCCAGCGACTGGCAATCCGATAATCTTGTAACCTGCGGCAGGAACGCGTTGCATTTCCATTCGTCCTTCTGCTCCGATAAACAAAATCTCAGTGTCCGGATATAATTCCTTTATGGCGTTGGCGATGGAAACGGCGGGAAAAATATGTCCTCCCGTGCCACCTCCACTTACTATGATGCGTAATTTTTCTTCCATATTCTAATGTGATTTACCTGCAAAGGTAAGAATAAACTTTTAAACGGATTTCTCCTGTGGTATGATATTATTTTCTGGAGCAATCTCCTGAGATTGTTCTGTCTGTTGTGCGAGCAATTCTTCTGCCTGCTGACGTTTCAAGTCGTTTACGTATCGGCTGATACTCAGAATCATTCCAATGTAAACACAGTTGACGAGGGTTGATGTACCTCCTTTACTGATAAGTGGCAAAGGCTGTCCGGTGACTGGCATGATTCCTACGGCTACCAGCATATTAAACGTGGCCTGCAACACAAGCAGAATCCCAATGCCTGTAACCAGAAATATGTAATATGACTTGTCACAGTTTCTGGCTATTTTGGCAATTCTCATCAGAAGCAGGATGTAAAGAATGGCTACGAAAGCTCCTCCTACAAGTCCCAACTCTTCGATGATGATGGCATAGATAAAGTCGGAAAAAGCTTGTGACAGGAAATCTCGTTGTACACTGTTTCCCGGGCCTTTTCCTAAAATGTGGCTACTTGCTATGGCAATATTGGCATGGGCTATCTGTGCATCATTGTCGATGTCGAATTTGGCTGCCGGTATTTCACTCTCGTCAAAATGATTGTTCAAGCGGCTTTGCCAGGTTACCATACGATGAAGCCCGATTTTATCCCAGGCTTCTCCAGGAATATATTTGATGGTTCCTACACCAATGATGATGCAGGCAAAACCGATACCTGCAAGTAATCCGAGCTGCTTGAAGGGAACTCTTCCTACAAACATGAGAAGAAAAACACTTCCTGCCAACAAAACTGCCGTAGAAAGGTTTTCAGTCACAATGAGTCCGCAAGTTGCAGCCGTAATGCCGCATATATACTTGAAAGCTTTTTTGTTGGCTCCGTTTTCTTCCTGCATGCGCGAAAGAATGAATGCGACGGTGATGATGGTTGCCATTTTGGCAACTTCTGAGGGCTGGAACTGAATGAAACCTAAATCAATCCATCGTTTGGCTCCATTGGTAAGGGCACCAATCACGAATACGGCTATCAGTAATGCCCATGATATAGGTAGTAAAGCGATAAAAGTCTTAAACCAGCGACAGGGAATATTATGCACAATCCATACAGCGATGGTACCCACCATCAGCAAGGTCAGATGGTTGGTAATCGGTCCCCAGTGGTCTCCACTTTTATAGGTAAGCGTACTGGATGCACTGAATACCTCTACAATGGATATCAGGCAGAGGAACAGGTAAATAATCCAGATCGCTTTATCCCCTTTAAAAAAGTTTTTTAGCAAATCCATGTGCTATGATTCTAACTTTTTAATGATGCTTATAGGTTTCTTACACACTCTTTAAACTGGTCGCCTCGGTCCTCATAACTTTTAAACAGGTCAAAGCTTGCGCAGCACGGACTCAGCAACACGGTTTCTCCTTTTTTTGCCATGTTGTAGGCTGCGTTTACGGCATCAGGCATGCTTTGTGCGTCTACAATCGGAAGACCAAAGTTGCCGAAAAAGTCGTGCAATTTTTCGTTATGGAGTCCCAAGAATATCAGTCCGCTACATTTCTCTTTTACAAGGTCGGCAATCTCATTGTAGTCATTTCCTTTGTCTTTTCCTCCCAAAATCAAAACTGTTTTGGTTTTCATGCTTTGAAGGGCATACCAGCAAGAGTTGACGTTCGTAGCTTTTGAGTCGTTGATATAATCCACTCCTTTTACGCGTGCTACCTTTTCCAGTCTGTGCTCTACGCCTTTGAAGTCATTCAGCGCTTCGCGGATACATTCTTTGCGAATACCTGCAATATTAGCAGAAATACCGGCAGCCATGGAATTGAAGAGGTTGTGAGTTCCTGTCAGAGCTAATTCTTCCTGTTCCATGTTGAATGCGATAGGACGGGTGAAGTACACCTTGTTTTCTTCGGTAAAGGCGGCGACTCCCTCTTCGTTCTTTTCAGCGAATGGGAAGTATTGTCCGTGAATACCATATTTATGAAGTTCCTTCTGTATGATGGGGTCGTCGTTCCAGAAAATGAAGGCATCATCATCTGTTTGGTTCTGGATAATACGGAATTTGGCATCCACGTAATTCTGCATTTCAAATCCGTAACGGTCCAGATGGTCTGGAGTAATGTTCATCAGCACGGCGATATTGGCATGGAACTTATACATGTTGTCGAGCTGGAAGCTGCTGAGTTCGATGACATAGTAGTCATAATTACATTCAGCCACCTGATAAGCCAGACTTTGTCCGATATTTCCTGCCAGTCCCACATTCAGGCCTGCTTTCTTGAAGATGTGATAAATCAGTGAGGTCGTAGTCGTTTTACCATTGCTGCCTGTGATACAAATCATTTTGGCATTGGTATATCGGCCTGCAAATTCAATCTCCGAAATGATGGGAGTACCCTGATTCTTTAATTTCAGAATGATAGGAGCATCATTGGGAATTCCCGGGCTTTTAATCACTTCATCCGCATTCAGAATCAACTCTTCTGTGTGTTTACCTTCTTCCCATTGAATACCTCTTTCGTTCAACATTGCTTTGTACTTGTCCTTGATGAGGGACATGTCTGATACAAATGTGTCAAATCCTTTTTTCTGTGCCAGGACAGCGGCACCAGCTCCGCTTTCTCCTGCTCCTAAGATGACAATTCTTGCCATTGCTTTATCTGATTTTAAGTGTGATTATCGTAATTGCTGCTAATACAATGGTTACAATCCAGAAGCGGACTGTAATCTTGGACTCATGGAATACGCTGTGAGGGCGTGTGATCAAATAAGTACAGTTCGGGTCGAGCTGTGCCAGTGTCGTACGGAAATGGTCGTGAATCGGTGAACGCTTGAATATGCGCTGTTTGACTCCTTTTTTCTTACCGCGCTGGAAATACTTTACCTGAAGAATAACCGACAGGTTCTCGACCAGAAATACTCCACATAGAATAGGAATTAATAACTCCTTGTGTATGATGATGGCAAATACGGCGATAAGTCCTCCAATAGTAAGACTTCCCGTATCGCCCATGAATACTTGTGCAGGGAAGGCATTGTACCATAAGAAACCAACCAGTGCTCCAATGAAGGCACAGATAAAGATTACCAGTTCCTCACTTCCTGGAATATACATGATATTCAGGTATTCTGCATATTCTATGTGACTGGATACGTAGGCCAATATTCCTAAGGTAACTCCAATAATGGCCGAGTTCCCGGCTGCCATTCCATCCATACCATCGTTCAGGTTGGCTCCGTTGGAAACGGCTGTGACCACAAAAATGGTGATGAATACAAAGACAATCCATCCGGCATCCTGTGCATGCTCTCCTAAGAATCCTACAAAATCAGCATAATCCAAGTTGTTGTTCTTGAAGAAGGGGATTGTTGTCTTGGTTGATTTCTCATCCACAGGTTTATGAACCACGTCAACTACACGACCGTTTTGTTGGATTTCAATGTTCTCTCGTATTACTACATCCGGACTCAGGTACAGAGCCAGGCCGACAATCAGTCCGAGACCTACCTGGCCGATGATTTTAAATTTGCCATGAAGTCCTTCCTTGTCTTTCCGAAAAACCTTGATATAGTCATCCAAAAAGCCTAAAGTTCCGAGCCATAGGGTGGTAACCAGCATCAATATCATGTAGATGTTATGTAATTTACCTAATAACAGGCAAGGAATCAGAATGGCTACGATGATAATGATACCTCCCATTGTCGGGACACCAACCTTATTGACGTTAAAAGGGTCAATAGACGCATCACGCTGCGTCTCTGTAATCTGCTTCTTTTTGAGCAGGTTAATGAAATATTCTCCAAAGATGGCAGAAATCAACAAGGAGAGGATGACAGCCATTAATGAACGGAACGATACGTATCCGAACATTCGTGCTCCCGGAAAATTGAATTGCTCTAAATATTGAAATAAATAATATAACATTGTCTTGTCTCTGTTTTTTAAAGTTCTCCTTTGAATATTTCCTCCAATACCTCTTTGTCGTCAAAATGTGATTTGACACCCTTTACATCCTGATAAGTTTCGTGTCCTTTTCCGGCAATCAGGATGACATCTTGCGGTTGGGCCAACATACATGCGGTACGGATAGCTTCTTTGCGGTCGACAATGCTGATAACTTTTTTCATGTCGTCCTTGCTAAGTCCTGCTAGCATGTCATTGATGATGTCTTGCGGCTCCTCGAAGCGTGGATTATCAGAAGTGATAATTACTTTGTCACTTCTTTGAGCAGATTCTTTTGCCATTAAAGGACGTTTCCCTTTGTCACGATTTCCTCCCGCACCTACTACTGTAATGACTTGTCCTCTTCCTCTTAACACTTCATGAATGGCTTCCAATACGTTTACTAAAGCATCGGGTGTATGTGCATAGTCAACGATGGCTGTATAGCCTTTGGGAGAACGTTTGGCATCGAAGCGTCCGGAAACAGGGCGAAGCATACTCAGTTTTACCAATATATCTTCCGGGCGTTTCCCTAACAGGCAAGCTGCTCCATATACCGCCAGCAGGTTGGATGCATTGAAGCGTCCGATAAATTGTACGTTTACTTCGCGGTTATTAATGTCAAGCAACATTCCGTCAAAACTGTCTTCCAGTACTTTGCCTTTGAAGTCACAAAGAGAATGTAATGAATAGGCAGCCACTTTGGCTTTGGTGTTTTGCGTCATGACCGTACCGTTCTTGTCATCCAGGTTAGTCAGTGCAAAAGCTTGTTTCGGAAGATTGTCAAAGAATGCTTTCTTTGCTTTCAGATAATTTTCAAATGTCTTGTGGTAATCCAGGTGATCACGGGTAATGTTCGTGAAAATGCCACCGGCAAAAGTCAGACCACTGATACGTTTCTGTACAACAGAATGTGAACTGACTTCCATGAATACATATTTGCATCCTTCATCAGCCATACGTCCCAGCAACTGATTCAGTGTAATCGGGTCTGGAGTAGTATGGTCAGTAGGGATGGCTTCTCCGTCGATGTAATTGCACACCGTAGAGATTAATCCGGCCTTATATCCAAACAAGCGGAACATATTATATAATAAGGTGGCAATGGTCGTTTTTCCGTTAGTACCAGTTACTCCTACTAATTCCAGTTTGGAAGTCGGGTCTCCATAGAATGTAGTAGCAAGTTTACCAACAGCTTCTTCTGTGTCTGACAATTGTACATAAGTCACATAGGATTCAATTTGTACAGGCAGCTGTTCACAGACAATTACTGTGGCTCCATTCTCAATGGCTTTGGAAATATAGTTATGTCCGTCAGCTTGCGTTCCTTTTACGGCTACAAACATGAATCCGTTTTTCACCATGCGAGAATCCATGTGAATACCATTTACCTCCAGGTTGGTATCTCCTATGATTTGCTGTGCGTTGACAGCTTTTAGCATATTCTCAAGTTTCATTGCTTTCTAGTTTAATGTTAATGTTATTGTTTGTCCTTTATGTAAATAAGAGCCTGCATTCAGGCTTTGTCTGATTACCTTTCCTGTACCAGATAAGCGTACACGGAGACCTTTGCTTTCCAATAAATAGACTGCGTCTTTTGCTCCCATACCTCTTACGTTAGGTACTAAATTCTTTTCCGTATTTGTTCGCTTCAGTTCTGCATAAGTCGTTGTGCAGTTCGCTTTGCCCCAGATAGGAGTACTGCTTTTCGGTATGCTTGAACTGTTACTCTGAATATTCAGATTCTGTAATACATAAGATGCTTCGCGCAAGTCTCCATTCTTTACTTCAGGAATAATAATTGAAGTTGAGTCTTTTGCTGAGGCTAAATCCTGATACAGATGCTTAGCATAAATACGTTCAGCAATCCGGCTGAATACGCTACCAGCTTGCAAACCTCCTGATGCAGGACCATGCGGTATCTGAATGGATACCATACAACTGTATTTAGGCGCTTCAGATGGGAAATAGCCGCAGAAGCTGACTAAGTAACTTACTCCTCCAGCTTTGTATCCAGCTTTCCCTTGAGAAACCTGGGCGGTACCTGTTTTTCCGGATACACTAAACTGCTTACTTCCGGCAGGCTTGGCCAGTCCTTGAGAAACCACCTTTCGTAGAATCCCTTGAATCATGGTCAGAGTAGTGTCCGAACAGATTTTAGGATTTACAATCTCTGTCGGGAATTCTTGTATGATTTCTCCATCTTTTGCGATAGCCTTTACAAACTTAGGCTTGACCATGACTCCGTTATTGGCTATGGCATTGTAAAAATTCAGCATATAGATAGGAGGAATCATCGTTTCGTATCCGATACTCATCCAAGGCAAAGAGGTCTTGGCGAAGTATCGTTCTTTAGGCCCCAATATACGAGGACTTGCTTCTCCTACGAAACCTAAATTTAAAGGTTTGTCAATGCTCATGCGTTTCAGCCCATCTATAAATTTCTGTGGATTGTTTCCGTAAAATTTGTCAATGATGCTTGACACGCCGACATTGGATGACACTTCCATGATTCTGGTTACATCTATTTTTCCATATCCGCCTTTATACCAGTTCCAGTCCTTCATGTTGCTTCCGTGCATATTGACCACACCATTGCCCGTGTCTACCATGTAGTCAGGGGTGATAAATTTATCTTCCAGTGCGACCATGATTGAAGCCGTCTTGAAGGTAGAACCCGGTTCCATCAAGTTACTTACGGCGATATTTCGCATTTCATAATAGTTCCCGTCACCTGCTCGGGTCATGTTTACGTTAGCTTTTACTTCTCCAGTTGCTACATCCATGACAATGGCTACACCAAATACCGCTTCAAGATTCTTTAGCTGGTCTACAAGAGCCTTTTCGGCAATATCCTGCATGTCGACGTCTATTGTGGTAATTATATCACAACCGTCTACGGCAGGCTTGTCGATGATGTTCAGATATTTGTTCATGACTTTCTGACGGTGAGTAATACCATCCTGTCCTTTCAAGATAGAATCGTACGTCAACTCTATTCCGTTCTTTGCTCCCAATGCAACATCTGGATACATATCGCCTAATGTACGTGCCGCCAATGAACCGAATGGCTTTTTGCGCTGGTTGAAAGCCAGTTCATGAAATCCTCCTTTAAATTTACTTAAGTTGAATACGGGCAATTTCTTGGCTTCTTTGTATTCAATGTAAGAAATACGTCGTGGATAGAGAAGGTAGTTCCGGCTCTTCTGCCGTCTGCCTTTCAAGATGTGCTGGCGAAATTCCTTTGCACTTTTATCAGGAAAGATTTGATGAAGCCCTTCGCATATTTCCGTCAGGTGGTTCATCAGCATGGTGTCTTTGGTTTCTCCACCTGCCTTGAAATCCATGTAAATCTTATACTCCGGCAGACTGCTGGCCATCAGCTTCCCATCTGCAGAAATGATATTGCCTCTGGTGGGATGGACAATCACATTCTCTTTGATGAAACGGTCGGCCACATCCTTCCAGTATTGTCGCTCAGCAAACATGATAATTGCTGCTTTTGCAATAATTGCAATAGCCAGCAATGCCATGATGAACATAATGAGCGTATATCGTAATATGATATTTTTTTGTCCTGGTACCATTTTAATCCTTGTTTTTTATTAGATAGGGTGGTGTGGAAGCTGTTTCCAATGGAGTCCCTTCTGCAGAAATATACTCTTCAATGCGCGACTGGCGGCTTTTCTCTGTCAGTTCAGAGGAAATAGTCAGTGCGTCATATTTGGTATCGATTAATTCCTTTTTCAAGCGGTCTATTTCAATCATTTCCTGCTGACTGGAATAGCGGTTGTCTATGTACAGGATGACAAGAATCATAATCAGTATGATTAAGTTAGCCTGTTTTCTCATCAGGTGTACCAGTACTTCCCCTCCTAATATGCTTCTCCATGTAATATGTGGAGAATCTTGTGGTGTCATTTCTTGGTGTTCCATGTGTTACTTCTTTTCTGCGATTCTCAGTTTGGCGCTGCGTGAACGTGGGTTACGCTGTATTTCGTCCTCGCTGGGGATGATAACCTTGTTGTTGATTAACTTGAATGGAGTTTCTACGTTCCCGAAAAAGTCCTGTTTCGCTTTTCCTTCAATGTTGCCCGTTTTCATGATGTTTTTCACCATGCGGTCTTCCAGTGAATGATAGGTAATGACTACCAGTCTTCCTCCGGGCTTGAGAGCTTCCGTTGCAGCATAAAGCATTTCTTTCAGCGCTTCCATTTCTTGGTTTACTTCTATTCGAAGTGCCTGAAAAATTTTTGCTAATTCTTTCTTTTCTCTTTCTCTTCCGTAAAGTGGTTTTACAATCTCAATGAATTCCCCTATAGTCTCCACTGGCTTTTGTGCTCTGGCCTTTACAAGTGTGGCAGCCAGTTTACGACTGTTTTTCAACTCTCCGTAAAGATAAAACAAGTCAGCTAGCTTTTCCTCCTCATACGTATTGACAATATCGGCGGCGGTAATGCCTGCACGTTTGTTCATTCGCATGTCCAGTTTCCCGTCAAAACGGAAAGAAAAACCGCGTTCAGAGTCATCAAAATGGTGAGATGAAACACCTAAATCGGCTAAGATGGCGTCTACTTCTTCTACTCCGTAATAGCGAAGGAAATTGTGCAGGTAGCGAAAATTACTTCTGACAAAAGTAAAACGTTTGTCGTTGATAATATTTCTTTCCGCATCGGCATCCTGATCAAAGCTGAACAGCCGGCTCTTACTGTCCATGTTCCGTAATATTTCTCTGGAATGTCCTCCTCCTCCGAATGTGACGTCCACGTAAGTGCCTCCAGGCTGAAGATGCATGCCTTCAATACTCTCGTGTAATAGTACCGGTATATGATATGTAGACTCTGTTTTCTCCATGCGATTTTCTTGTAAATTCACCTTATTATATATTCAAGCGGTAAAATTAGAAATTTCCATAGAATCACGCATCATGTTTTCTATAGAAAATTTGAATAAGTTATCAACAGGTTACTCTTTCTGTGCAAAACAAGGAAGAAACGTCAAAGATTTGTCTTAATGAAATTAGTTCTGCAATTTTTTTTGTCTGTATAAGTGTATTTTTTGTCATAAAATGAGTGTCTTTTCAAAAGATGAGTTACTTTTGCAAAGTAAACTTTTGTAGAATGGGTGAAAATTCAATATTTTTAATTGACATTGACAAAGTATTGAGAGACAAAGCAGGGAAAAAGGCTGACCGCATACCGCGTTTTTTAGTGTCATACTTAAAGCATATTGTGCATCAGGACGAAATTAATGTGTTCCTGAAAAGTGTTGCCGACAAGACCGGTGTGGATTTTCTGGAGGCTTGCATGGAATTCCTTGACATTAAGCTGGAAGTGAAAGGGATAGAGAATCTTCCTTCCGATGGCTTATGCACGTTTGTGTCTAATCATCCTTTAGGAGGACAGGATGGTATCGCCTTAGGCTATATATTGGGCAAGCATTACAATGGTCGCATAAAATACCTTGTAAATGATTTGCTGATGAATCTTCATGGGTTAGCTCCATTGTGTATTCCTATTAATAAGACTGGGTCTCAGTCGCGCGATTTTCCTAAGATGGTAGAGGCTGGATTCCGCTCTGATTCTCATATTATTATGTTTCCGGCTGGCATCTGTTCCAGAAGACAAAAAGGAGTGATAAAAGATTTAGCCTGGAAGAAAACCTTTATCTCTAAAAGTGTGGAAACACAACGGAATGTCATCCCGGTGCATTTCGAAGGAAGAAATTCTGATTTTTTCTACAATCTGGCCAATCTGTGTAAATTTTTAGGGATTAAGTTTAATATAGCCATGCTTTATTTGGCTGATGAAATGTTTAAAAACCGTCATAAGACCTTTAAGGTAACAATTGGCAAACCGATTCCATGGCAGACGTTTGACAAATCACGTTCGGCAACGGAATGGGCGGACTATGTAAGAGAGTTAGTTTATAAACTGTGAAAAGAAAATACGATTTAATCATTGGATTATGGAAGATATAATTGCTCCGATTGACAAGGAAGTTCTAAAATCGGAACTGACGGAAGACAAGCGCTTAAGATTTACAAACAAGAGCAACAACGAGATTTACATTGTTACATGGAAGAATGCGCCTAATGTGTTGAAAGAAATTGGGCGTTTGCGTGAAATTGCATTCCGTGCCGCTGGAGGGGGAACCGGTAAGTCAATGGATCTTGATGAATATGACTTGATGGAAAATCCTTATCAACAATTGATTGTATGGGATCCTGAAGCCGAAGAAATCCTGGGTGGCTACCGTTATCTGTTAGGAGATGAAGTGGAATTTGATGCCGAGGGCAAACCTTTGCTGGCAACAGCTCACATGTTCAATTTCTCCGAGAAATTCCTGAAAGACTATTTGCCTACTACGATAGAATTAGGGCGCTCTTTCGTGACACTTGAATACCAGTCTACTCGAGCAGGCTCAAAAGGACTGTTTGCCTTGGATAATTTGTGGGATGGTCTGGGGGCGTTGACAGTTGTCATGCCGCAGGTAAAATATTTCTTTGGAAAGATGACCATGTATCCCAGCTATAACCGCTTCGGACGTGATATGATTCTTTATTTCCTGAAGAAACATTTCAATGATAAAGATAAGTTGATTACCCCGATGCAGCCTTTGCTGATTGAAACCGATGAAAAGGTACTTGAGAAGCTGTTCTGCCACGATACCTTTAAGGAAGATTATAAGGTGTTGAATACAGAGGTGCGCAAGTTGGGATATAACATTCCACCTTTGGTGAATGCCTATATGAGCTTGTCACCGACCATGCGTATGTTCGGTACGGCGATTAATGATGGCTTTGGTGATGTGGAAGAAACCGGTATCTTGATTGCCGTGGATGAGATTCTTGAAGAAAAGCGTGTGCGTCACATCGAATCCTATCTGCGTGAACATCCGGAGGCTCTGCAGATAACTTCTGGAGCCAATCCGGTGGTAAATAAAACGCGGAAATAATAATATTCTTTATAGAGCAGGCAGGCTGTTCCCGTTTATTTTTCGGTATAGGTCAAGTGCATAGACATCTGTCATACCGGAAATATAATCGAGTACAGCCTGAATTTTTTCATATAAGGTAGGAGCCTGGATATGATATTGGCTGGACACTCGGTTGATTAACAACTGGGAATACGCCTTTTCCGGGTATCTTACGGCTTCAATCATTAAGTCGACCAGCGTGGTGATTACCTGATAACCGGCCAGTTCGATGTCGACTACATCTTTCGAGCAATAAATTTTTTCAAAAGCCGTATGTGAGCAGTTCTCATAAGCTTCTCTGACTCTTGAACTGAGCTTCTGAATCAGCGTTCCTTGAAATTCACCTTTTAGAATTTCCTCTTCGTGCAGAATAAAGGTGTGTACACATTCACTGATTAATACTCCGATGGCCGATGAACGCAGGTAGGCTATTTGTTCGTTGGTGTCGTCCACCATTTTGCATATCGATTGAATATGGTCTAACTTCTCGGGGGCAAAGAAACGTAAATACAATTCTTTGGTCTCCTGTGTGGTCAATATTTTTAGTTTATGCGCATCTTCTATGTCCATCATCTGGTAGCAGATGTCATCTGCCGCTTCTACAAGATACACCAGCGGATGGCGGCAATACTTCAATGGCTCTCCTTCCTTGCTAATCTTTTTAAGTCCCAGTTCATGAGCTATCTTTTGAAAAGCCTCTTCTTCGCTGGTAAAAAATCCGAATTTCTGTTTGCTTCCGGCCAGTTGCGAGGAAAAAGGATATTTCACGATGGCAGCCAGCGTGGCATACGTCAGTACAAAACCGCCGGGGCGTCGTCCCTGAAACTGATGGGTGAGCAAGCGGAATGCGTTGGCATTTCCTTCGAAGTGAGTGAAGTCATCCCATTCCTTTGCTGAAAGATATGCTTGTAAGGTCCGTCCTTTTCCTTCGGAAAAATACGTGCCGATGGCCTTTTCTCCCGAATGACCGAAAGGAGGATTTCCCAAGTCATGCGCCAGGCAGGCGGCCGATACAATGGAGCCTATTTCTGAAATATGCGTATCATGCAGTTCCGGATGAAGCTTTAATAGCTCGGATGCGATTTTATTGCCGAGCGAACGCCCTACGCATGAAACTTCCAGGCTGTGTGTCAGTCGGTTGTGTACGAAGATACTTCCCGGTAAAGGAAAGACTTGTGTCTTGTTTTGCAAACGCCGGAAAGGAGCTGAGAATATCAGGCGGTCATAGTCACGTTGGAACTCTGTACGGTCTTCTTTTCGGGCTTCATGAAGATTCTCCAGACCGAATCTTTTATTTGATAGCAATTGTTTCCAGTTCATAATGTAACTCCTTTGTGATGTGGTACTTAAATTTAAAGAAGCTCTAAAAGTTAAGTGCAAAAATATAAAAAAATGGTAAACGTAACTATTAATTCTGTGGATTGTGTAACTTCGCAACTTCATAAAAGCATAAAATAGATGAAAATACAGATTATAAATACTTCCCGGCATCCGTTGCCGCAATATGCTACTCCACAGTCGGCTGGAGTAGATCTTCGTGCGAACCTGAATGAACCGATTGTGTTGAAGCCTTTGCAGCGTTGTCTGGTACCCACCGGATTGTTTTTGGCGTTGCCACAGGGGTATGAGGCTCAGGTGCGTCCGCGTAGTGGACTGGCTATCAAAAAAGGTATTACCGTATTGAATTCTCCGGGAACCATTGATGCCGATTATCGGGGAGAAATCAACGTGATATTAGTCAACTTGTCAGCTGAAGAGTTTGTGATTGAAGACGGTGAACGTATTGCGCAGATGGTGATAGCCCGTCATGAACAGGCTGAATGGGAAGAAGTGGAAGTGTTGGACGAAACGGAGCGTGGGGCAGGAGGATTTGGTCACACCGGAACCGTATAAACCTGAATGTATGAAAAAACTATTAGGAATCATCGGGATGGTTTTCCTGCTGTTTGCCTGTGGTACCACCGGAAAGCAGCATTCGGCAAAGCAAAACTTGGCAAATGAGGAAAGGGATACCTTGTCATACGAACAGCGCAGGAAGTATAACTACTTTTTTCTGGAGGCAGTTCGCCTGAAGCAGAAGGGAGAGTATGATGCTGCGTTTGAACTTTATAAGCATTGTCTGGATATTTATCCGGGTTCTGCCCCAGCCTTGTATGAGATTTCCCAGTTCTATATGGTCTTGGGCCAGGAACAGAAAGGCGAAGAAGCGCTGAAGAAAGCAGTACGTTCGGATGAATCAAATTTCTGGTATAAACAGACTTTGGCGGCTTATTACCAGCGGAAGCGTGATTGGGCGAAAGCCATTGCCGTGTATGACGACATGGCACATCAGTTTCCGTCCCGACTGGAACCGCTGATGGCATTGGTCGATTTGTATAATCAGACAAAAAGCTATGCACAGGTAGTTTCTGTGTTAAACCGTCTGGAAGAACTGGATGGAAAGTCTGAGCAAATCAGTATGGAGAAGTTCAGAATGTATCTGCTGATGGATAATCAGGAACAGGCGTTTAATGAAATTGAAAGTCTATCGAAAGAGTATCCGTATGATTTACGCTATCAAACGATTTTAGGCGATGTGTACCTGAATAACGACAAGCCCGAGGAGGCTTATGCGGTTTACCAGCGGATTTTAAAGGAAGAACCGGGATATGCACCGGCTTTGCTATCAATGGCTTCTTATTATAAACAGTTGGGTAAGGACAGCCTGTATCGTCAGCAATTGGATACCATTCTGTTGAATGAGGATGTGGAGTCAAATACCAAGATGGAAATCATGCGTCAGCTTATTCTTCAGTCGGAACAGACCACGAAGGACAGTACACAGATTGTATCCTTGTTCAAGGAAATCTTGGACCGTCCGCAGCAAAATGCCGATTTGGCCATGCTTTGTGCACAATACATGATTACAAAGCACATGGAAAAAGAGTCTGTACCTGTACTGAATCAGGTTCTGTCGCTCGATCCGGAAAACAAGCCTGCACGCTTACAGTTGCTCAGCTATGCTATTCGTGACAATAACCTCGATGAAGTGATTCGTGTGGCTACTCCTGCGCTGGAATACAATCCCGATGCCATGGAGTTCTACTATTATTTAGGCTTGGCTCATTATCAGAAAGAAGAAACGGATAAGGCTATGGAGATTTTCCAGCAAGGGCTGAAGCAGGTAAATGAAAAGAGTGATAAAGGAATTGTCTCAGATTTTTATGCCATTTTAGGAGATTTGTACCATTCTAAGGAAATGAAAGCAGAAGCTTATGCAGCCTATGATTCTTCGTTGGTTTATAATCCGAACAACATCGGTACGCTCAACAACTATGCTTACTATCTGTCTGTAGAACGGACCAATCTGGATAAAGCCGAGGAAATGAGTTACAAGACCGTAAAGGCAGAACCTGAGAATGCGACTTATCTGGATACTTACGCCTGGATTCTGTTTGAGAAGAAACGCTATACCGAAGCTCGTATTTATATCGAACAGGCCATGAAGAACGGAGGAGACAGCAGTCAGGTGATTGTGGAACATTGCGGTGACATTTATTATATGTCAGGCGAAAAGGAAAAAGCGCTGGAATACTGGAAAAAGGCGGATAGCATGGAGAATAAGGAAGAAGACGGAGCTACTCCGCGTACAGAAGCTGAATTGAAGCGCTTGAAACGTAAAATCGCATTGAAAAAATACATAGAATGAAACGGTTTATTTACTGGGTATATGTGGTGTGCCTGATTGTATTGGCCTCTTCTTGTCGTTCTCTGCGTCATGCAGAACGCGCCCCGATGATTGGTGGACTGAAAGGAGAAGAGTATCAGGAAAAGGTAATTTCCGGTCTTCCTCACTGGAATTGTGTGACAGGAAAGGTCGCTTTGAACCTGAATGTAGACGGGGGGAAGAATACGAAATTATCGGCTACGCTCCGAATGAAGAAAGGAGAAGTCATACAATTGTCGGTGGCTCCTTTGCTGGGCATTGAAGTGGCACGTCTGGAAATTTCTCCAGACCGTATTTTAGCCGTCGACCGCCTTCACAAGCAGTATGTGGAAGTTTCTTTTGATGAGTTGAATCGGATGGCCGATCTGAATCTGAACTTTAATGTGCTGCAGTCTTTGTTTTTAAACGAAATCTTTTTGCCGGGTGAGGAAACCGTTGAGGTGTCCGATTTGCATCGTTTCCGGATGACATCAGAAGGAGACCGTGCTCTGTGGGAAGTAAAAGATACCCGAAAACTGGCCTACCGTTTCCGGACTACGGCCGATAAAGGATGGCTTGAAAGCACTTCTGTGGCCCTGTCTGGCACTCCGTATGCATTAAACTGGACGTATGGAGATTTTGGGAAATTAGGTACGGCTTATTTCCCTCAGCATATATTGGCAGAGTTGCAGGGGACTGGAAAAACTTATAGTCTGGACATGAAGCTTTCCCGTATGTCAGTAGGAGAAGACTGGGAGACGCGGACAAGCCTGTCTTCTAGATATAAGAAAATAGAATTAACAACCTTGCTCAAAATGTGGTTGGAAAGATGAAACGTTTTGTAGTCATATCTTGTATTTGCTTTTGCGTTTGTACGCTTGCTGCTCAAACTACTCCGAAGATTCGTCAACTGGAAAAACAGCGTAATGAGCTGAAACAACAGATTGCCGAATCGGAAACCTTGTTGCAGTCTACCAAGAAGGACGTGAAAAGTCAGCTGGGAAACCTGGCTTTACTTTCAGGGCAAATAGAGGAACGACAAAAATACATTCAGACCATAGAAAATGATGTAAAGGCCATTCAGCAGGAGATTGGCCGTTTGGAGCGAGATTTAAAGAGTCTGCAGAAAGAACTGAAAGAAAAGCGGCAAAAATATGAATTGTCTGTAAAATATATTTATCGGAATAAGTCTATACAAGACAAGCTGATGTTTATTTTCTCAGCCGAAGATTTCGGGCAAATGTACCGGCGTTTGCGGTATGTGCGTGAATATGCCGATTATCAGCGTTTGCAAGGCATTCAGGTACAGCGGAAGCAAAAGCAAGTTACCGAAAAAGCCAATTCATTGAAAAATAGCCGGAAGGCGAAGGAAGACTTGCTCAAGCAGGGAGAAGCGGAGAAGGCTAAGCTGGAAGCACAGGAGCAGGAACGCAAGCAGATTTTGTCAGGCTTGCAAAAGAAACAGCGGAGCATTCAGTCGGAACTGGCTAAACAGCGTCGTTCTGCGGATAAACTGAATGCGCAAATTGACCGTCTGATAGAAATTGAAATCGAAAAAGCTCGTAAGCGTGCGGAAGAGGAAGCTCGCCGTAAAGCCGAAGAGGCTCGTAAGAAAGCGGAAGCAGCAAAGGGAAGTGCCGAAACATCAGCGTCGGCTAAAAAAGAGACAGCGAAGACTCCTGTCGAGAAGTTAGAAGCTTATAAGGTGGATTCGGAAGACCGTCGCTTGTCAAGTAACTTTGAGAAAAATAAAGGAATCCTTCCTGTGCCAATTACCGGACCATACGTGGTGGTAGGACATTATGGACAGTATCAGGTGAAAGGACTTCGTAATGTGAAGCTGGACAATAAAGGAATGGATATCAAAGGAAAGTCGGGTGCCAATGCCCGTGCAATTTTTGACGGTGAAGTTTCAGCTGTCTTCCAATATAATGGCCTGACCAATGTGCTGGTACGTCATGGAAGCTATATCTCCGTTTATTGTAACCTGTCTACTGTGCGTGTCAAGAAAGGCAGTCTGGTACGTGCCCGTGATGTGTTGGGAGAAATCCATACCAATGCAGAAGGAGAAACGATTTTGCATTTCCAGTTGCGTAAGGAAACGGTGAAACTGAATCCGGAACTTTGGATACACCGTTAACAATCGTGCGGATATACACTAAAAAGTCCTGGCTAATAAAACCAGGACTTTTTAGTGTATAAACTCTTCAATATAGGGATATGATGGCGCATTTCCTGTATGTGTACTTACATAAAAAGGAAAATTTCAGTGCAAATTCTCTGTTTCACACTGTGAAATATAAAAACCACACTGTGGGATACATATTTCACACTGTGAGATACAAATACCACAGTGTGAAACAGAGAATTTATCAGAGCGTTGTGAGGAATGTACTAAGGCAACTTTGATTAGGGCTGATTGAGTTATGATTTTAAACCATAGTAAATGAAAATTACTATACTTCACTGTAATAACTTTAATACTTTTATCGTGGCGTTCCGGTTTCTCAAAAGATATATTTATTTTTATATTGAATTCACGTTATTTTCTATGTATTTTTGTAATAAAGTTATGAGTTGCATAGTAGTAAGACAATAGTTTGATGAAGAATCATTATTTTCAGATGGATGACAGGGCATTGTGGTTAGAGTTGCGTAGTGGTAGTCTGATTGCTTTGGAGGTTATATATAGAAGATACTATTCATTGCTTCTCAATTATGGGATGAAATGTACTCCTGATGATGATATGGTTCGCGATTGTATTCAGGAGCTGTTTGTGAAGCTGGCTAAGAGTTCAAATCTTTCGGATACGGAATATCCTCGCTCTTATCTTCTGAAGTCGTTGCGCAATATGATTAATGATAAGTCTACTTCAGCAAGGTCTCAGGTAGAATGTTTCTCATTTAATGATGAGATTTTTTCGGATATTATGGATGATGATTCTTTTGAAAAGATTTTTGGAAACAGTGATGAGGATCTTCGGAAGAAGAAGGCACTTGTCCAGGCACTTTCTCAACTTACCTCTCAACAAAAGCATATCCTTTATCTTCGGTATATAAAGGGGCTATCTCATAAGGAAGTAGCTGAGGCTATGGATATGAATGTACAATCTTCAATGAATCTATTGTCTCGTAGCGTTTCAAAACTTCGTGAGATTCTTGCAACTCATTCGATAATGTGTATCACATTCCTTCAGTGGATGCAAATTATTTTAAAATAGTTTCTTGATTATAGACTCCGATATATATTTTGATGAATATATATCGGATTTTTTTCTTTTTATATTATCCTGAAAGACATTGTGTTATAAAAAATCGCATAAAAAAGTCATTAAAAGTGAGTAGGTTTTTGTTATATTATCGTATTAAAGATAAAAGGCAGAAATAATGAGTAGAGAAAACAATATATCATACTTTAGGAAATTAATTTATTATTTTAAATCGTGTGAGGTATCACCAACGGTTGATGAAGAAGACAGATTGTGGAATAATATAATGTCTGAAATCAGTGCTTCTAGACGTCGGAGAAGATATGAGTTAAATAGATGGCGTATCTCCTTAATTTCTTTGGGAGTAGCTGCGATGCTTTCAGGAATAGTCTGGATACTTCAGGATAATAACAGAAATGAGTTGCACGCTCTTTATGTAGCCTATCAGGCAATGGATGTCAGTACGCATATAAAGAGTGACAAGGTGAAGATTCTGACTGGTGAACAAGAACTGGTTTCTGTAGATAATGGTGCGAGAATAGATTATACAAAATCTGATGAGAAACTTGTTTTAGGAGATAGGGAAGTTGCGATGCCTGATGATGCAGCATATCACCAGCTTGTGGTTCCGAATGCTAAACATGCATCTTTAGTTTTGTCAGATGGCTCTGTTCTCTATGTGAATGCAGGTACACGCGTGGTTTATCCTGATAAATTCAAGAAAGACTATAGAGAGATTTTTGTGGATGGTGAAGTCTATATAGATGTGGTAAAAAATGAAAAAGCTCCTTTCAAGGTTCATACTACCTCTTGTGATATAGAGGTTTTAGGTACGTCTTTTAATGTTCAGGCATATAGTAGTGATACCAATGCGGAGGTTGTATTACTTCGCGGTTCTGTGAAACTTAAGGATAAACATGAGGAAGAGTTGCTGTTGCAGCCTGATGAACTGGCTGTGATAATGGGCAGTAGCATAAAAGAGAAGAAGCATGTTAATGCTTCAGACTATATATTGTGGACGAAAGGTCTTCTTAAACTTGATGCTACACCTCTTTCTGCTGTATTTAAACGGTTGGAAAGATACTATGGAGTTAAATTAGCATATCCTGAAGAAATGGAGAGCATGAAATTATATGGTAGTCTTGATTTGCAATGCTCACTTGAAGAAGTGCTTCGCCGTATAAGTTTGACAGCTCCTATTTCTTTCCAAAAGATGGATAACGAGATAGAGATACATATAAACAACGTTCATAAAAATAACTGACTTGTGAATCAAGAAATATAAGTCGGATAAATATTAACCCAATAAAATCTGTATACTATGGTTTTAATGAATTATTACTCAACTTAAGAAAAGTCATTGTCTTTTTTTATTTGAAAAAGGATGTATGAAGAAGATTTTTAACCTTTTAATTTAATAACAAACATGGAAAGCAACAAAAAGATTTTCAGGAGTAATAGTATAAGAACACTATGTACTCTACCTTTATTTTTACTGCCTATAGCAGAAATGAATGGAACTACAACTTATGCTCAGTCAGTGCAGTTTAGTTTTAGTTTATCTAATTCAACTGTAAAAGAAGTGTTGGAGCAGATAGAAAATGAAAGTGAATTCGTTTTTGTATATTATGAAAACACATTTGACCCTTCAAAGAAAGTTAGTATAAATGCAAACGGAAAAGAAGTCGATGAAATTCTCGATGAAGTATTTGCCGGACAAGGAGTCAGTTATGAAATAAACGATCGTCAAGTTATCTTGAAAAAAGGAGATGTTGCCAATACTGCTTTCAATGCTGTGAGCCAGCAGGAAACAAGAAAGGTCAAGGGAATTGTAAAAGATAGTTCTGGAGAACCCATTATTGGTGCCAATGTATTGGTGAAAGGTACATCTATAGGTACTATAACTGATATGGATGGTAATTTTATTCTTGATGTTCCGTCAGATTGTACTCTTCAGATTTCTTATATCGGTTTTAATACTCGGGAAATAAAGGTAACGAACCAAACCAATGATTTAACTGTAAGCCTGAAAGAAGATACAGAAACTCTTGACGAAGTGGTGGTTGTGGGATTTGGATCACAGAAGAAAGCAAATCTTACAGGGTCTGTTTCTACTGTAAAAATGGATGAAGTAATGGGTAGCCGTCCTTTAGTTTCCGCGTCAGATGCTTTACAGGGAACTATGCCGGGACTTATGGTATCTAATAATGGAAATGCTCCAGGAAAGGGAAAGTCCTTCCAAATTCGAGGTGCCTACTCGCTGGGTGCACAAAATACCACAGATGGTTCTTATGGAGCCGTGATAGAACCTTTGGTTCTTATAGATAATGTGGAAGGTGATTTAGATTTGGTTAACCCTGAAGATATTGAAAGCATTACTGTTTTGAAAGATGCTGCTTCATCTGCTATTTATGGTGCAAGAGCTGCTGGTGGTGTGATATTGGTAACTACTAAACGTCCACAAAAGAACACTCAGTTCACGCTTAACTATAATAACAACTTTGCTTTTGCTAGTGCTATAAATCTTCCAAAACAAACGTCTTTGGAAACTTACTTACGAGCCTATTCTGATGCAACAGGTGATGCATTTTGGACAAAAGGAACTCCTAGTGTAAGTAAGTGGCTGCAGTATCTGGAACAATATAAGAAAGATCCTTCTTCGATGAAAGTTTATGGTGATGGAATTTATAAGGATGCTGATGGCGGAATTTATTTCTTGAATGAAAAAGATCTTGTGAAGAATATGTTGGAAAGAAGTTTCCAGCAGACACATAATATTTCGGCAAGTGGAGGTACTGATAAAGTTCGCTACAGACTTTCTGCAGGTTATTTGTCAAGTGATGGAGTGCTTATTACGAATAAAGATAAATATACCAGAATGAATGTAAGCGGGTTTATGTCAGCTGATTTGACTAATTGGTTTACTCAAGAGGCTACTTTTTCTTATGCACACGGCAAAAAGAGTGAACCTAAATCGGCTTTAGGAGCAATATATTCTACTCGACTCGCCTCATTCTATCCAGAAGGAACTATGCCGGAAGAGATTGTTCCAGAGGTGGCTGGCTTACCATTCTTTACTTCTAGAAATCAGATTCAATGGTCTAATCCCATGACTGAGAAGACTGATAACCCGAGAATATTCTTAAAGTCAATATTGAAGCCGCTGAAAGGTTTGCAAATAGCTTTTGAATATACATTTGATAAGAATATCTACGATTATCATTGGTATACAGGTAGTGAATATTACACTACAGTACAGGGTGATAAGAGTGTTACTCCTGCTGAAGATTATTTGGAGAAAAGAAAACGTTCTACAAATTATAACGCTATAAATCTTTATGCAACTTATGATCTTACTATTAAAGATATTCATAAGATGAAGTTTATGGCTGGTTTTAACCAGGAATCCAGTTATATGGATGAATTGGAAGCTTATTCTTATGGTCAGGCAGTGATTGAGGTTCCTTCGCTTGGTGGAGGTACTTCTACGCTTAAAGCCAATGACAGCTATGACGAATATGCTGTAAGAGGTGGATTCTTTAGGGTAAATTACAGCTATAATGATATTTATTTACTTGAAGTTAATGGTAGATATGATGGCTCTTCCAAATTCCCGAAAAATTCACGTTTCGGATTTTTCCCTTCAGTATCAGCTGGATGGAATATTGCGCAGGAGTCTTTTATGGAAAGAACCCGTACGTGGCTGGATGGTTTGAAATTGAGAGCTTCGTATGGTGTGATAGGTAATCAAAATATTCCTACTTATGCCTTTAATCCTACTATGTCTATCAACAATAAGTACAACGGATGGTTGCAGAATGGAAACTATGTGGCTGCTATAACTACGCTGCCTTCTCTTGTAAGTCAGAACTTTACCTGGGAAAAGGTTGGAACTGTTGACGTTGGTCTTGATTTGACAATGTTGAGTAACAGACTTACCGGAACTTTCGATTGGTATCAGAGAAATACTAATGGAATGTTGGCTCCGGGTATGCAATTGCCAGCTGTAGTGGGTGCAGAAGCTCCTTATCAGAATACTGCAGATATGCGGACCAGAGGATGGGAAGTTGCGCTGAACTGGAGAGATATGGTTGGTAATCTTGAATATCGGGTAGGTTTCAATCTTTCTGATAGTAAATCAATCATTACTAAATATGATGGAAATTCTGATTATTTGCTTAGTAGTCAGCGAACAAATATTTATACAGGAGGAACATATACATTCTGGGATTATTATGAAGGTAAAGAAGTCGGTGAGATTTGGGGGTATGAATTCGATGGATTCTATACAGTAGATGATTTTAAGAATACTACTACTTGGGAATTAAAAGATGGCATTGCCAAACCGGATAACGCAAATCCTATGCCGGGTGATGTGAAATTCAAGAATTTACGTGATGATGAGAAGGGTACTAACTTGATTACAAGTGGTGATAATACTTTAAAGAATCCTGGTGATAGAAAGGTGATTGGAAATGAGATGCCTAGGTACCTTTACGGAATCAATTTGGGCTTGGGATATAAGGGCTTCGATTTAAGTGTGTTTATGCAAGGAACCGGTCGAAGAGATAAATGGATTGCTAATACATTGACATTCCCGTTGTATTCTGACTTTAAATTTATTCCATTGTATGAAGGTCTTGAGAATTATTGGAAGCCTGCTGATGTAGCAAATGGTGATTATACCTGTGTTAATCCGGATGCAGAATATCCTCGTATTTATGGAAGCTATGGTAATCAGGCTTCAAACTATCGTGAATCTGATAAATATCTTTGTGATGCTTCTTATTTCAGAATTAAGAATGTGACACTTTCTTATACATTCCCTAAACCGGTGATTTCTAAGTTGCTATTACGTCAATTGAAAGCATTTGTGAGTATAGAAAACTTAGCTACATTCTCGTCATTACCTAAAGGTATTGACCCGGAAACATTGACGTGGGATTATCCTGCATTCCGTACGGTTTCATTTGGTATAAATGTTACATTGTAAAATCTAATATGTATAGTTTTATGAAAAAGATTTTTATTAATATGATGATATTGTCAAGTATTGCATTTACAGGATGTAATGATAGCTTTCTTGACAAAACTCCTGTTACAGAATTGACAGAAGAAACAGCATTCAATTCTTATGATAACTTTAAGGCCTTTATGTGGCCTTGCTATGAAATGTTCACCAATACAACGATTAGGACCTCTATTGCTTCTGGTTCAGCATGGGGAGCTAATGGGCATTATCTTGGTGATGTGGATGCAGGTTACCTCCAAAAAAATAATGTGGCCGGTTATAATGAGTTTGCCAATCAGGTGAAAGGTAGTACTGCTTCTGGAAATGGATGGGATTTCAGCTCATTCATAAGAAGAATTAATATAATGTGGTCTCATTTGGATTCTTCACAGATGACACAGGCCGAAAAAGATCATTGGCGAGCTGTAGGAAACTTTTTCCATTCATTCTGGTATATGGAACTTATTGACAGATTCGGAGATGTTCCTTGGGTAGATACGGTCTTAGATGAAAATTCTCCGGAAGCATACGGACCAAGAATCAGTAGAGATATAGTGGCGAAGAATGTCATGACAAATTTAAAATGGGCGTATGAACATATTGGTGACTTTAATGATGGTGAGAATACCATAAATAAAGACTGTATTCTTTTTGCTATTTCACGATTCGGTCTTCGCGAAGGTACATGGCGAAAGTATCATGGTCTTGAAGGAGGGGATGACTATCTTAAAGAGTGTATTGCTGCGAATGCGATTCTTATGAAAGCATATCCGACTCTATATAAAGGGACCGACAAGTCTCCAGCTAGTGGATATGGTGAAATGTGGACTACAGAAGACCTGAAAGGTATTCCTGGTATCATATTGTACAAATCGTATGTGGCAAATATCAATCCTCATGGGGCTTGCTATGTAGAACATACTTCTTCTCACCCCATAGAAATGAATCAGTTTACTGTGGACTTGTATTTGATGAAGAATGGCAAACCTATTGCAAATTCGGCTTCTGGTTATGAGGGAAAGGATAAAGATATGTATCATATCTTCAGAAAACGTGACCCCAGACTTTACCAGACTGTCATACCTCCGTATAAGGTAAGTGCAGGTAGTGGTGATTATCCTACCTGGTCGTTTACAGGAGAGAGTGCAGATAGAGAATATATAGATGTAATGGGTATAAATGAAACTTGTTCTAATCCTGGTGTTGGCATGAAAAGATTGCCAGGACAGAATTGGACGGCAGCTTTGGTGCCTGAGATTCCACGACTTGGAACAGGAGCGTTTGTGATGTGCCGTTCTGGATATTATGTATGGAAAAACTGGGACAGTTGGGAAACTAATTTCAATAATGGAAATTTGAATACAGCAGATAAGCCTATATTCAAGATTGAAGAGATTCTTTTGAATGAGGCTGAGGCCCAGTACGAACTAAATGGAAGAATAGAGCAGACCACAGTTGAAGAAACTATAAATAAGCTTCGTGAACGTGCAGGTGTTGACAAAATGGTTGTTGCAGATATTGATGATTCTTTTGATCCTAACCGAGGAAAATACTATCCAAAGGATAATGAAAATGGTGTGTTGGTAGACCCTGTTCTTTGGGAAATACGTAGAGAAAGAATTGTGGAACTCATGGGTGAAGGTTTTGGCTTTTATGATATTCGCAGATGGAGAATGGCGCCTTGGTTCCTGAATAGAGTAACAGTTGGTACTTGGGTCAAGAAAGAAGTGGCTAATGCGGCTGGACTTACATTGTACAATCCTGCTACAGGTGAGTCTGATGGCGTAAATGGTTCCTTGGCAGAGGGTAATATATTTTTATTCCCGAAACCTAAAGGATGGCTGGAAAAATATTATTTGTATCAGGTTCCTACAACTGAAATCGTTCTTAACGATAAGCTTGAACAGAATCCTGGCTGGTGATAGGTAATAATTGAAGTGTAAGTCCTGGTTTATTTCAAATAAGTTTATAAACCAGGACTTGTTTTAAAATCTAATATGATGAGAAAAGACGTTTTATTTACAAGTTGCTTCGCTGCTCTTCCTTTGTGTATGGTCAGTGCAGCATCGGAGCAGAAGCCTAATATTATTTTTATCCTTTGTGATGATATGGGGTATGGTGATTTGGGATGTTATGGACAGCAATACATTAGTACTCCCAATATAGACCGTATGGCTCAGGAAGGTATGAGGTTTACCCAGGCGTATGCCGGGAGTCCAGTTAGTGCCCCTTCACGTGCGACTATCATGACCGGACAGCATTCTGGGCATTCTCATGTGCGTGGAAATAAAGAGTATTGGGGAGATTCTCCGTTGATGAAGTATGGAGATAATGATGAGTATACGGTAGTTGGACAAGAACCATACGACCCTAATCACATTATTCTTCCTGAAATAATGCAAAAGAACGGATATACTACCGGTATGTTTGGGAAATGGGCTGGTGGATATGAAGGCTCTTGTTCTACTCCGGACAAGCGTGGCATTGATGAGTACTACGGGTTTATCTGTCAGTTTCAGGCTCATCTCTATTATCCTAATTTCTTGAACCGATATAGTAAATCGAATGGTGATACTGCTACTATACGTATCACATTGGATGAGAATATCAAATATCCGATGTATGGCGATGATTACAAGAAACGTCCTCAGTATTCTGCAGATTTAATTCATCAGGAAGCATTGAAATGGATAGATTCCCAGGATGGTAGTCGGCCTTTCTATGGATTTTTTACTTATACGCTTCCTCATGCAGAACTTGTTCAGCCTAATGATTCTATTTTGAAACAATATAAAGAGAAGTTTTTCCATGATAAGACTTGGGGGGGATCTGAGGGTAGCAGATACAATCCTGCAGTACATACACATGCAGAATTTGCCGGTATGATAACCCGTTTGGATGCATACGTCGGTGAAATACTTGCGAAACTGAAAGAAAAAGGTCTGGATGAAAACACAATAGTAATATTTAGTAGTGATAATGGCCCTCATGAAGAGGGAGGAGCTGATCCTGAATTTTTTGGTCGTGACGGAAAATTGCGTGGCTTGAAGCGCCAGTGTTATGAAGGTGGCATACGAATCCCGTTTATCGTGCGTTGGCCAGGGAAAGTGAAAGCTGGTACCGTGAATGATCATCAGCTTGCTTTTTATGATATTATGCCTACTTTCTGTGAGCTTATAGGAGATAAGAAATTTCCTAAAAAATACATAAATAAAAATCTTGAAGGTGATTGTTTTGACGGTATTTCTTTTGTTCCTACGTTGTTTGGTGATGATGAAAACCAGAAAAAGCATGATTATCTTTATTGGGAGTTCCATGAAACAGACCAGCTTGCAGTACGTATGGGTGACTGGAAACTTGTGGTTAAGAAGGGTATTCCTCATCTGTATAATCTGGCTGATGATATTCATGAGGATAATGATATTTCGACCAATCATCCGGAAATAGTAAAGCAAATGATAGAGATAATAAAGAAAGAACATAAGGAAAGTGATATATTCAAAATAACTTTACCTCTATGAAAAAGAATTGTGTGATTGCTTTTTCCTCTTTGATGTTGTCTTGTGCATTATATGCTCAGAACAAAAGAATGAATGTCGTGTTTATTATGGCCGATGACCTGGGGCTGAACGATACGGGGTATACGGGAAGTGATTTTTATGAAACTCCTAATATCGATAAATTGTCTGAAGAAGGAATGGTGTTTACGAACGCATACTCTTCTGCGGCTAACTCAGCTCCAAGCCGGGCCTGTTTTATGAGCGGAATGTATACGCCCCGGCATGGAATCTTTACTGTAAGCCCTCCTGACAGGGGAGACAGAACGAAACGTAAACTGATTCCCATTCCCAATGTGGAGGATTTGAGGAAGGATATACCTACTATGGGGGAGTTGTTTAAAAGAAACGGCTATAGATGTGGTCATGTTGGAAAATGGCATTTGGGTGATGATGAAGATGGTACAGGACCGTTATCAAGAGGTTTTGATGTGAATGTGGCTGGAGGAAGAGCCGGAACACCGTATTCCTATTACTATCCTTATTGTAATAATAAGGGGATGTGTCATATAGGGTTGGAGAAAGGTAAACAAGGAGAATATCTTACAGACAGATTGACCGATGAGGCTGTAGCTTTCATAAAGGAATCTGCACATGGAGAAAAACCTTTTTTCCTTTATCTGGCACACCATGCAGTGCATACTCCTATTACAGCTCCGCAGAGTATTGTGGATAAATATGAGAAGAAAGTCAAAGGTAAATATCATACGAATTCAGTCTATGCTGCGATGGTTGAAACACTGGATAATAGTGTAGGAAAGATATGTGGTATAATAGATTCATTAGGTATAAGTGATAATACTATAATTATTTTTAATTCGGATAACGGTGGTTCTGAGCCTATAACAGATAATTATACAGTCAGAGGAGGTAAAGGAATGCCGTACGAAGGTGGAAATAGAGTGCCTTTAATAGTTAAATGGCCTGATGTGACCAAAGCCGGTAAAATTTCGGACTGTCCTGTCAATAACATTGATTTCTTCTCTACTTTTCAAATGTATTTGGAAGGAAAGATAGGTGATGAACTTGATGGAGCAGATATTTATCCTTTATTGAGTAATGAAAAATCTTCTATTGAAAGAGATTTATTCTGGCATTTCCCGGCTTATCTTGAATCGTATACAGATAATGGAAAAGGTTTTAGGGCAAAGCCGTATACTTCTGTGCGTTCAGGCAAATGGAAATTGATTTATTATTACGAAAATGAGAATACAGAGTTATTTGACTTGGATAAAGACCCTTTGGAAGAATATGATTTGTCTTGTGTAAACGAGGAAATGGTTTCGATTTTAAAGAAAAAGATTTTTAGTTGGATAGAAAGAGTAAATGCTCCAGTTCCGACAAAATTGAATCCTTATTATGAAGGAGATTAACGAATATCTTACCCGGTAGTGCTTATCCTTTTTAAGGTACTACCGGATTTTTAATTAGTACTTTTATTGTTGTGTTATAAATTCAGGTGAAAGATTTATTCTAATTTTCTATACTTAAAATTTTATAGCATCTGTCTGTTAGAAAATAATAAAATAAAAAATGTAATTTACATATCCTTTTTTACTTCAATAAATAGTTATACATTCGTGCGGTTTTTGCAAAATATGCAAAGAGAGAAAATAGAGAAGTCTAACCGTTAGTAATGTTATACTATGAAGCTAAAGTATTATTCTGTCTTGTCTCTGTGTGTACTTGGGGGCCTGTTGAGTACCCCTGCCTCTGTATGGGCTGCACAGCAGACTGAGATAACTATCAGCAGCGCCAGTGTGCTGAATCCGTCGGCGGTGGAAGTGGTCTTTTCCAACCAGCAGCGCATGACGCTTGATTTTTATGGTGAAAATATTTTCCGGATGTTCCAGGACAATCAGGGAGGCATTGTGCGCGACCCGCAGGCTTCTCCTGAAGCTCAGATTCTGGTAGACCGTCCTCGAAAGGAGGTCGGCGAGCTGTCGCTGACAGACAAGAACGGAGGGATTACGATTTCTACGGCCAGAATTCAGATAGAAATGGACAAGCGTACATCGCTGTTCAAGATTACGGATAAAATCCGCCAGAAGGTGGTAGTGGAATCAGCACGTCCGGTGGACTTTATGGAAAAGCAAGTCTGCCTGTCACTCAAAGCACACGATAATGAGTATTTTTATGGAGGTGGTGTACAGAACGGCCGTTTTTCTCACAAAGGAAAAAGCATCCGTATTGTCAATACGAACCAGTGGACAGATGGTGGAGTGGCTTCTCCTACTCCTTTTTACTGGTCTACAGAAGGATATGGGGTTATGTGGTACACGTTCCGTCCCGGACTATATGATTTCGGAGCAACTGATAAGGAAGTAGTGAAGCTGTCGCATGAGGAAAACTATCTGGATGTCTTTTTCATGGTAAATGATGGACCGGTAGCCTTGTTGAATGATTTTTATCAGCTGACCGGTAAGCCGGTGCTTTTACCGAAGTTTGGTTTTTATGAGGGACATTTGAATGCCTATAACCGTGACTATTGGAAAGAAGACGAAAAGGGTATTCTGTTTGAAGACGGAAAGCGATACAAGGAAAGTCAGAAAGACAATGGTGGTATCAAGGAATCGCTGAATGGTGAAAAGAACAATTACCAGTTCTCGGCACGTGCGGTAATTGACCGTTACAATGCGGCTGATATGCCGTTAGGATGGATTCTGCCTAATGACGGTTATGGAGCCGGCTACGGACAGACTTCTACGCTGGATGGTAATATCCAGAACTTGAAGGAACTGGGTGAATATGCCCGTGCCAAGGGAGTGGAAATCGGATTGTGGACACAGTCGGACTTGCATCCCAAAGAAGGAGTAGAAGCTTTGCTTCAGCGTGACATTGTGAAAGAAGTGCGCGATGCAGGTGTACGTGTATTGAAAACCGACGTAGCCTGGGTAGGAGCTGGCTATTCTTTCGGATTGAACGGAGTGGCCGATGTGGGACAGATTATGCCTTATTACGGCAACAATGCACGACCGTTTATTATTTCACTGGACGGATGGGCAGGTACACAGCGTTATGCAGGTATCTGGTCGGGCGACCAGACTGGAGGTGAATGGGAATACATTCGTTTCCATATCCCGACCTATATCGGTTCAGGATTGTCGGGACAACCTAATATTTCTTCGGACATGGATGGTATTTTCGGTGGAAAGAATATTCCGGTCAATGTACGTGACTTCCAGTGGAAAACATTTACTCCTATGCAGTTGAACATGGACGGATGGGGGACAAACCCGAAATATCCGCAAGTGCTGGGTGAGCCGGCTGCTTCCATCAATCGCTGGTATCTGAAGATGAAATCGGAGTTCATGCCTTATACTTACAGTATAGCCCGTGAGGCCGTGGACGGAAAGCCGATGGTTCGGGCCATGTTCCTGGATTATCCGAATGACTATACACTGGGAACGTCTACCCGCTATCAGTTCCTTTACGGGCCTTATGTACTGGTGGCTCCGGTATATCAGAATACACAGGCCGATGCGAACGGAAACGATGTACGTAATGGCATTTACCTGCCTGAAGGAAACTGGATAGATTATTTTACCGGTGACTTGTATCAGGGCGGACGGATTCTTAATAATTTTGAGGCGCCTTTGTGGAAACTTCCATTGTTTATCAAACAGGGGGCTATTTTACCGATGACTGCAGCACATAACAATGTGAGTCAGATGGATAAGCACTTACGTGTGTATGAACTTTATCCGGCTGGCGATACGGAGTTTACGGAATACGACGACGATGGAGTGTCTGAAGCTTATCGTGCGGGGCAGTATGCTACTACGCATATCCGTTTCGTGGTAGAGGGAGAGAACTTGACAGTGTGTGTAGAACCAGTGCAAGGCTCTTTCGAAGGAATGGTAGCGCGTAAGCGTACTCATTTCCGTATCAATGTAACTGCGCAGCCGAAGAAAATGACAGTACGTGTAGGCGGAAAGAAAGTGAAACTGACTCCGGTGACTTCTTTGGAAGAATTGCAGAAAGGAGCGAATGTATATTATTATGAGTCGAGTCCAGAGTTGAATCGTTTTGCCACTCCGGGTAGTGAACAGGCTCGTCTGCACGTCATTAAGAATCCAGTGGTACATGTGAATCTGGAAGAAATGGACGTGACTCAAAACGATATTCAGTTGGAAATGAAAGGCTTTGTGTTTGCACCTGCTGAGAAACTGTTGGTGAGCCAAGGAACATTGCGTGCTCCGGAAGCAGAGGTGACGGAAGAAAATACAGGGGCTTATACATTGACACCTTCATGGAAAAAGGTTGACAATGCCGATTATTATGAAATCGAATACAACGGTATGCTGTATAGTACCATTCGGAACACTCAACTTCTGTTTGAAGATTTACGACCGGAAACTACTTGCACGTTCAAGGTACGCGCCGTGAATGCTACAGGTGCATCAGAATGGACTAATGTGACGGCTACTACCAAATCAGATCCGTTGGAATTTGCTATTCATGGAATCAAGGGAGAAACTACTTGTCCGAATCAGGGAGGTCAGGGAGTGAATAAACTCTTTAACTTCGATGAGGGAGATGCATGGCATACGAAGTGGAGCACGGCTGCAGTTCCTTTTGATTTGATTATTGACCTGAATAGTGTAAACCAGTTGGATAAATTCCAGTATCTGCCTCGTCTGGATGCCGGGAACGGTACATTGGGCAAGGGTACTGTATATTATAGTATGGATAAGTCTGATTGGCACGAAGCTGGCACTTTCGACTGGAAAGGAAGTGACGTGAAGACCTTTGTATTCGAGAAACAGCCTGTTGCACGCTATATTAAGCTGTCGGTTGTATCTGCTACAGGTCAGTATGGCTCAGGTCGTGAATTGTATGTATTCAAGGTACCTGGTTCAGAAAGCTATATCCCGGGTGATATTAACCAGGATAAGCTGGTAGATGAGAATGACTTGACCTCTTATATGAACTATACAGGCTTGCGCAGAGGAGATTCTGACTTTGAAGGCTATATCAGCAAGGGTGACCTGAACGAGAACGGTCTGATTGATGCGTATGATATTTCGGCGGTAGCCATTCGTATGGAGTCAGGAGTAAGCAGTCGTCAAGTACCTTCAGTAGCTGGAGAAATCATGGTTGTTCCAGCTAAGAAAGTGTATAATGAGGGAGAAACCGTAGAAATTCGTGTTTCAGGTAAAGGTTTGCGTTCGGTCAATGCCCTCAGCTTTGCATTGCCTTATGACCCTCAGGCACTGGAATATGTGGGAACAGAGATGACTGGCATGAAGGAGATGCGTAACCTGACCAATGACCGTCTGCATACGAACGGAACGAAGGCTTTGTATCCTACTTTTGTAAATATTGGAGAAAAGCCTTACCTGGAAGGGGATGCTGAACTTATGACAATCAAGTTTAAGGCAAAACGTAAGCAAAAGATTGACTTGAATGTACTGGACGGTATGCTGGTTGACAAGAATCTGAATACAGTGAAGTTTTGATAGATTATCCGGGACTCGTTCCCGGATATAAAATAAAAAGAGAGGAAAATGGTTGTCTGTTGAGTTGGACAATCTTTTTCCTCTCTTTTTATAATGCAGATAAAGATTCTATCAGATTTTTAATCCGTCCAAGATTTGCACATAGGTTGAAATTGCTTCCTCTATTTCACTGACGAGAATGTATTCATCGGCGGTGTGCGAGCGGGAAGATTTTCCCGGTCCCATTTTTACAGAAGGGAAGGGCATTAATGCCTGATCGGATAACGTAGGTGAACCGAATGGTACTTTCCCCAGTTCTATGGCACGTTTTACAAACGGATGATCAGACGGAATGCTGGAAGAATTGAGACGGAATGAGCGTGCTTTGGCCTCACTCTGTATATGTTGGCAGATTTCGGCGAACAGCTCCTCGTTAGAGTAACATTCGTTGCTTCGGATATCTACCACGATGCTGCACAAATCAGGAATTACATTATGCTGTGTACCCGCATTGATCTGAGTGACACTCATTTTGACAGGCCCCAGAATGGGTGATTCTTTAGGAAACTTATATGTACGGAACCATTCAATATCTGGCAGCAGCTTGTAAATGGCATTTTCTCCTTCGTTACGTGCAGCGTGTCCGGATTTTCCACGTGCTGTGACGTCGAGTACCATAAGTCCCTTTTCTGCGATGGCAGGTTGCATTTCCGTAGGTTCACCTACTACTCCTAATGCAATAGGAGGGAGTTGAGGCAGGACGCTTTCAATGCCGTTTTTCCCGGATACCTCTTCTTCGCAGGAAGCCAGGAAAATCAGGTTGTAGCTTTGGGTTGTCATGCTAAGGTGACGGTACACCTGGAATAATGATACCAGACTGGCACCGGCGTCATTGCTGCCCAGACCATATAATTTCCCGTTTTCATTTTTGGGAGTAAACGGCTGTTTTCTCCATCCGCTGACTGGCTTCACGGTGTCGATGTGTGAATTGAGCAGGATGGTAGGTTTATTGATGTCGAACATGGGGCTGATGCACCAGATGTTATTTCCGGATCTTCCGGTCATGATTCCCGTTTCTTCTATGTAGTTTTGCAGGAAGTCTGCTGCGGCTTCTTCTTCCCGGCTGATGGACGGGATTCCAATCAGGGAATGTAACAGAGTCAGTGCTTCAGATGTGTAGTAACCTGTGTCTATCATAAATAATCCGTTTTTTTGATTCTTTGCAAAGATAGTCTTTTTTAGGAGAAATGCTTTAGATTGGCCGGACATTGCAAATAAAATCCTATATTTGCAGAATAAACCAATAAAATGAAGTAAGATAGATGGTTAATTCATGTTTGTCCCGGCTTGTACGACAACAAGCTGAAAAATATGGGGATAAAGTTGCCTTAAAATACCGTGATTACACCACTGCTACATGGATTCCTGTCACATGGAACGGGTTTGCTGATCTGGTAGATAAAACAGCCCGTGCGTTTGTAAAATTAGGAGTGGAAGTACAGGAAAATGTAGGAGTATTCTCTCAAAATAAGCCGGAGTGTCTGTATGTAGATTTTGGAGCTTTTAAAGATAGGATTGTAACTGTGCCTTTGTATGCCACAAGCTCAGAAGCGCAGGTACATTATATTGTAGAAGATGCTGGAATTCGTTTTTTGTTTGTAGGAGAGCAGTATCAGTATGATGTGGCTTACCGGGTGCAGGGCTTATGTCGTTCATTGAAGAAGATTATTATATTTGATCCCGAAGTAAAGCGTGCCGAAGGTGACAATAATTCTATCTATTTCTCGGACTTTTTGCAGATGGGTGAAAAAGAAGAGTGTCAGCCGGAAGTGGATAAGCGGGTTTCTGAGTCTTCTTTGGATGATTTGGCGAATATTCTGTACACTTCTGGTACGACAGGTGATTCAAAAGGGGTAATGCTGCATCACTCTAACTACGACGTTGCTTTTAAAGGGCATAACGCACGTCTGACCAATTTGGGTGAAAATGATGTCGTCATGAATTTCTTGCCGTTTACGCACATCTTTGAAAGAGCATGGTCGTATTATTGTTTGTATAAAGGATGTATGCTGTGTATCAATCTGCGTCCGCAGGACATTCAGAAGACAATCAAGGAAGTACGACCTACGGCTATGTGCAGTGTGCCTCGTTTTTGGGAAAAGGTATATGCCGGAGTACAGGAAAAAATCAATGAGACTACGGGCCTGAAAAAAAGTTTGATGCTGGATGCGCTTCGGGTAGGGCGTGAACATAATATTACGTATCTGATGAACGGAAAGACGCCTCCTTCCTTGTTGCACATGAAATATAAGTTTTATGAGAAAACGATTTATAGCCTATTGAAGAAGACAATTGGAATAGAGAACGGGAATTTCTTCCCTACAGCAGGAGCTGCTATTCCTGAGAAAGTAGCAGAGTTTGTGCATTCGGTGGGCATTAATATGGTAGCTGGTTATGGACTGACAGAAAGTACGGCTACAGTCTCTTGTGAATGGATTGGAGATTTCCGTTTGGGAGCGGTAGGCCGTGTGCTTGATGGGGTAGAAGTTCGTATTGGAGAAAATAACGAGATACAGCTTCGTGGAGGTACCATAACGAAGGGATATTATAAGAAAGAAGCCATTACTCAGCAGGCATTTACAGAAGATAGTTGGTTCCGTACGGGAGATGCCGGATATATGAAGGATGGTTTCTTGTATTTGACGGACCGAATCAAGGATTTGTTTAAAACCTCCAACGGTAAGTACATTGCTCCGCAGGCCATTGAAACCAAGCTGGTGGTAGACCGTTATATTGATCAGGTGACCATTATTGCAGACCAGCGGAAATTTGTATCGGCTCTGATTGTGCCAGAATACAGTCAGGTGGAGAAGTTTGCGCAGGAACATCACATTGCTTTTGGAAGTAGAAAGGAGTTGCTGGAGAATCCTCAGATTATTGAATTGTTCCGTCTTCGAATTGATACGCTTCAACAGGAGTTTGCGCATTATGAACAGGTTAAGCGCTTTACTCTTCTTCCGGAGCCGTTCAGTATGGAACGTGGCGAGCTGACCAACACGCTGAAACTGAAACGTGCGGTGGTAGCCCGTAACTACAAGGATATTATCGACAAAATGTATGAAGAAAATGTCGGTTAAATAGCTGACTTTTATCTACAGGCACTCTTTCAGGGGTGCCTGTTTTTTCATATCTTTGCAACGAGAAAAAATAACAGACTAATTTATCGTATTTTATGATTACCATAGAGCAACTGAAAGACGTGAAAGAACGTACGGAAGCCTTGTATCGTTATCTGGACGTTGAAGGAAAGAAAATACAGGTGGAAGAAGAACAGCTTCGTACGCAGGCACCCGGTTTTTGGGATGACCAGAAGGCTGCCGAAGCACAGATGAAAAAAGTAAAGGCTTTGCAGCAGTGGATTACCGGTTATCAGGAAGTGAAGACATTGGCGGATGAACTGCAGTTGTCTTTTGATTTTTATAAAGATGAACTGGTTACCGAGGAAGAAGTGGATGAGGCTTATTCAAAAGCTATCTCTGCAGTGGAAGAGCTGGAATTGAAGAATATGCTTCGTTCGGAAGCTGACCAGATGGACTGTGTACTGAAAATCAATTCAGGTGCAGGAGGTACAGAAAGTCAGGACTGGGCTTCCATGCTGATGCGTATGTACATGCGCTGGGCTGAAAGCAATGGATATAAGTTGTCGGTAGCTAACCTTCAGGAAGGGGATGAAGCCGGCATCAAGACGGTGACGATGAATATTGAAGGATCCTATGCTTATGGTTATCTGAAAGGCGAAAACGGGGTGCACCGACTGGTTCGTGTATCTCCTTACAATGCACAGGGTAAGCGAATGACTTCTTTTGCATCTGTTTTCGTGACTCCTTTGGTAGATGATTCAATTGAAGTAACCGTAGAACCGGCTCGTTTGTCATGGGATACATTCCGAAGTGGTGGTGCCGGAGGACAGAACGTAAATAAGGTAGAATCTGGTGTACGTCTGCGTTATCAGTATAAAGACCCTTACACAGGCGAAGAAGAAGAAATCTTGATTGAAAATACGGAAACCCGTGACCAGCCGAAGAATAAGGAAAACGCCATGCGTCAGTTGCGCTCTATTCTTTATGATAAAGAGTTGCAGCACCGTATGGAAGAGCAGGCTAAGGTTGAGGCCGGAAAGAAAAAAATCGAATGGGGTTCTCAGATACGAAGCTATGTATTCGATGACCGACGTGTGAAAGACCATCGTACCAACTACCAGACATCGGATGTCAACGGGGTGATGGATGGAAAAATTGACGGTTTCATTAAAGCTTACTTGATGGAGTTTTCAGATAGCGAAATCTGATAACTTTGAGTAAAATCGCTCTTTTTTATTTGTCTTTTTGCAAAGATGTTGTAATTTTAGGGTTGTAAATCTAAAATTGAAAACTTATGGGACGCAACAGAAGTGTAAAAAGACAGAATTTTGAAAAACGTGAGGAAGAAAAAGCCAATAGATTGTTCAAGATGATTTGTATTGTCTTGATTCTATTGGCTATTTTAATGATTGTAGGTTACACATTGGCTTCTTGATAGCTTAGATAGAATATGCCGCAGGAAATAGAACGGAAGTTTCTGGTGCGTGATGATTCATATAAGGCTATGGCTTATAAAAAGAAGCGTATCAGGCAAGGGTATATCTGTAGTGAAAGAGGGCGCACCGTGCGGGTACGTATCCAGAATGAGGAAGGTTATCTGACCATCAAAGGACCTTCAGATGTATCGGGTATGAGCCGTTACGAATGGGAGCATGCTCTTTCTTTGCAGGAGGCGGAAGAATTGATGAAGTTGTGCGAGCCGGGAATGATTGACAAAACTCGTTATCTGGTACAGTGGGGGACGCACGTTTTTGAGGTGGATGAATTCTACGGAGAAAATAATGGACTGGTCGTAGCAGAAGTTGAATTAACTGACGAGAAGGAAACTTTTGAATGTCCACCTTTTTTAGGGGAGGAAGTCACCGGACAGGTGAAGTACTATAATTCGTTCCTGATGAAGTCACCTTATAGTAAATGGGGTGAAAACCTTCCTGAAAACTGTCAGAACAAGGGGTAAAAACTCTCAATTGACAGTTTTTACCCGTTTGAATATCAGATTTTGTGAAGAGTCTTCTTTGTTTTTCTACTAATATTGCAGTGTCGAAACCAAGACAGACATTGTTTCAATTAAAGAAAAGAAAGACTAAAAGAATTATGAAAACGGCAACATTTGCTCAGAACTTATTGAGCATGCAGACAGAACTACTTCATTTCGCTTATAAATTAACGGCAGACCGAGAGGAAGCGAATGACCTTCTCCAGGAGACTTCATTGAAGGCCTTGGATAATGAAGAAAAGTATGTAGCAGAAACGAACTTCAAGGGATGGATTTATACCATCATGCGTAATATATTTATCAATAATTATCGCAAGACTTTGCGTGACCAGACATACGTAGACAATACCGACAATCAGTTCTTCTTGAACTTGGGAGTGGATATTGAGGATGACTCTATGCAGGGCGCTTATGATTTGAAGGAAATGCGCCGCATTGTGAATGCATTACCGAAAGAATATCGTGTACCTTTTGCAATGTATGTATCGGGCTTTAAGTATCGCGAGATTGCAGATAAATTGAATCTGCCTTTGGGAACAGTGAAGAGTCGTATTTATTTCACTCGCCAGAGATTGCAGGAGGATTTGAAGGATTTCAGATAAAAACGATAACTCTCTATCTTTAAAATAATATATTTAATAGACGCCGGTTGCTGTGAGAGCACCCGGCGTTTCGTCTTTTTATGACTTGGAGTCAGGACTCCGGCTGTGATATTTTTTCTGGATGAACGGGCGATAAATGTAGTGCCCTGCCAGTGAAGCTAAGCATACTCCTGTGCAGTTGGCAATAAAATCAATCCAGTTTCCGCTGCGGTTATCTGTACAGCATGACTGCAGGATTTCAATGCATCCGCTCATCAGGATGGGAAACAGGATGCTTCCCATGATTAGTGGGAAACTCTTGATTTGCTTGTGCTGAATCAGGTATTCTATCCATATAATGGAACTTAGACCGCCATACATGCATACATGTACCAGTTTGTCGAAGTTATTGATTTCCTCCAATTGAGTGTGTGGAGGAGTAAAAAAGGATAGGTACCAAATGGCAAGAACCGTCAAAATAGAAAATGGATAATGTCTTAAAATCTGCATTTTGTGTAAAACTTTAATCTTTCGTGCAAAAATACGATATTTTTTGTACTTTTGTCTCTGTTTTGAAGTGTAATTATAATAAAATGATGTATGCAGCACAAAAGTGAAAGAGTGAATTTTGGAAGCAAATTAGGTGCAATTCTTGCAGCCGCAGGCTCTGCGGTAGGGTTGGGTAACATTTGGCGTTTCCCTTATGAGACAGGAAATCATGGTGGAGCTGCATTTATATTGATTTATCTGGGCTGTGTCATTGTATTCGGACTGCCTATAATGATTGCGGAATTTACTATTGGTCGGCGTGCCAAGGCGTGTACGGGTGGAGCGTATGAAACGTTGGCTCCGGGTACGCACTGGAAATGGGTAGGCTATGCCGGAGTATTAACCGGCTTTTTGATATTAGGATATTATTCGGTAGTAGCCGGATGGACTTTGGAGTATGTATGGCAGGCTGCTTCATTCGGATTGTCGGGAAAAACTTCTGGAGAATATGTATCCATGTTCCAGGATTTCTCTCAGCAACCGTTCCGACCGCTTCTGTGGTTGTTTGTGTTTATGTTTGTTACCCATTTCGTTATTGTGAAAGGAGTAAAAGACGGGATAGAGAAGTCTTCTAAAATCATGATGCCTCTGTTGTTTGTTCTGGTTATTCTCTTGGCAGGTTGTTCTATTATGTTGCCAGGGGCAGAAAAAGGTATCAAATTTTTGCTTCATCCGGATTTTAGCAAGGTAACCCCTGATGTCTTTTTAGGAGCCATGGGCCAAGCTTTCTTTTCCATGAGTCTGGGAATGGGATGTCTTTCAACTTATGCTTCATATTTTGGAAAGGAGACTCGTTTGGGACATACGGCCATGAGTGTAGGTCTGATTGATACATGTGTGGCTGTTTTGGCTGGTCTGATTATTTTTCCGGCAGCTTTTTCAGTTGGTATCCAGCCCGATGCAGGTCCTTCTTTGATTTTTATTACTTTGCCTAATGTGTTCCAGCAGGCTTTTGCCAATGTACCTTTCCTGGCCTATATATGCTCCGTAGCTTTCTATGTGTTATTGGCTTTGGCTGCCTTGACGTCTACAATCTCTTTACATGAGGTCTCTACGGCCTTCTTGCATGAGAAGTTTCATTTTACACGAGGACGTGCAGCCTGCATTGTAACAGGAGGATGCCTGTTGATAGGTGTGGTTTCCTCATTGGCTTTAGGAGAATGGAGCAGCGTGAAGATTGGTGGATTGAATATGTTTGATGCCTTGGACTACCTGACGGCTAAAATTATGCTTCCGGTATGTGGCATGTTTGCGGCTGTGTTTGTCGGTTGGGTATTGGATAAGAGCATCGTAAAAGGGGAGGTAACCAATTATGGAATGTTGAAAGCTCCTTATTTTCCAGTGTATCTGATTGTGCTGAAGTTTGTTGCTCCTATCGGTATCCTTGCCATCTTTATCAATGAACTGGGATTGTTGAGCTGGTAATGTGGAAAGATTTTTTCTATTATTCCCGTTCTGAAAGAAGAGTAATTCTACTTCTTTTAGGGCTGTTGATAATCTTGGGCATTTCTTGGTTGGTATGCTGGAGGCTCTATAGACCAGAATATGTGAGTCAGGAAGATTCTGCTGAGATAGATTCTTTCCTGGCTTCTGTGAAGCAACGGGAGACTGCCTATGTTAAGCGTAACTATACAGCACCTGGTGTCAGGAAAGGGCAGGAGGTTGTTTTGTTTGATTTTAATCCGAATACAGCCGATTCTGTACAATTGAAAAAACTGGGATTGCCTTCTTTTGTGGTTCGTAATATTCTTCGGTATCGGGAAAAAGGAGGCGTTTTCCGTACTCCAGAAGCTTTTGCACGGATTTATGGATTGACAGAGGAACAATATTTATTACTGAAACCTTATGTTCAGATACCTCCGAGAGAGGAGAATAGGCAGGACTCTGTGTATAAACAGGGCCAGCCACAAGGAATCGAGAAATATCCGGAAGGAACACTTGTGGCCTTGAATGAAGCGGATACAGCCCAATTAAAGCGTATACCCGGTATTGGAAGCGGCATAGCTCGAATGATTGTGGCTTATCGTAACCGTCTTGGAGGTTTTGTTCGTTTGGAACAGTTACAAGAAATTCCGCATGTAGATACCTGTCTGAATAAATGGTTTGTTGTGCAAGGTACTCCTTTTCGGAAAATACGAGTCAATAAAGACAGATTGGATAAATTGCGCAATCACCCTTACATGGATTTTTATAAGGCCAAAGCCATTTTAGAGTATCGTCGGAAAAGGGGCAATATAAAAGGTCTTTCCCGGCTTTCTCTCTTTGAAGAGTTTACCGAAAAAGACCTTCAACGCTTGTCTCCTTATTTATCTTTTGAGTGATTTATTTGCGTGTATAGCCTGCTGCTTCTGCTATTTTTACCGGAATCTCGGTATTGTCAATTCGGCTCTGGAATTTCTCGGCTCCGGCTCCAATGGCAAAGACAGGTACATATCCTGCAGAGTGTCCTCCACTTGTCCAGCCAGTCAACGCTATTTCATTGATGATTCGTTTAGCTTCAGCTGCAATAGGCTCGTCTTGAGCATATTCGCTCTTTTCCATTTTTACTTGTTGGTTTTTTAGGGTCTGCTCGTACACGGTTTTCAAGCGAGCTTCCTGTTTTTCGTTTAATTTGATTTTATCCCAAAAACCAAAGTTGTCTTTTAGGGCCTGTTGTACAGCTTCCCAGGATACTTGGTTATTTGTTTTAGAGCGAAGTTGGTTGATGACTTTGGTGAATCCGCTTTCACTGACCTTCTGGTTCTTGAATACCTGCAGGTTCAGTTCATACGGACCTTTCCCTAAAACAAAACCTCCGGTTTCATGGTCGGCGGTAACCACAATTAGGGTTTCATCCGGATGTTGTGAATAAAATTCGTAAGCAACCTTAATTGCATTATCAAAGTCGATTACTTCATGAAAGGTCGTAGCGGCATCATTGCTGTGGCAAGCCCAGTCGATTTTTCCACCTTCTACCATCAGGAAGAACCCTTTTGATAAATCTTTAGAGAGGAAATTAATTGCCGAACGAGTAATCTCCTGCAAAGTAAGGTCACTTTTTCCCCGGTCAATAGCGTATGGGATGGAAGAACGGTCTGCTTTGGAAGCAGCTTCCGGCTGGAACAGAATCATCTTGTCGGCTTTTTTGCTTTTCCTGAGATAATCTTTATATCCTCTGGCAATGGTGTATCCGTATTGATCAGCCAGTGAGTAAAGGTTGGCTGCTTGCGGATTTTTCTTGTCCTGCGGCTGAAGAAAATCTGAACCGGCATAGAAATCAAAACCGGTTTCATATAAGTCTTTTCCGATTTCGTAATAACTTCCTCTACCTGAAGCATGTGCATAGAATGCGGCAGGAGTTGCATGATCCACACTGACGCTGGTAGCCACTCCTACCCGGCATCCGCGTTCTTTAGCCCATGTAGCTACACTGTATACGGGCGTTTGTAAATCTTTTAATACCCCGATAGCTCCATTCTTCGTCTTGTTTCCTGTTGCAAGTGCTGTACCAGCAGCGGCAGAGTCTGTTACTCCGTTAGTCGCAGAAAAGGTTGTTGCTACGGTTGTGTAGGGGAACTGAGTAAATTGTAAGGGTGTGATACCGATTTTTCCTTCAAGTTCGCCCAGATACAATTCTGTACCTTGCACTTGATTGACTCCCATTCCATCTCCGATGAAATAGAATACGTATTTGGCTTGCTGTGCATTTATCTGACAAAAAGCCAGTAGGAAAAATAGGATAGTGATGGATAATTTTTTCATAAAGCCTTGTGTTGAGTTTATTTCTTCGCGAAAATAAGAAAAATACAGCTTCAAGAATTTTTTTTCATAAAAAGATGCGATAAAAAGGGAAACGTTTTCAGATTCTTTCATTTTAATTATTGAATGATGTTACGTTATTAAAACATTTAGTTATGAAAAAGAAAAATCTATTAGGGGCATATTTAGTCTTGTCCCTGTTGGCTTCTTGCCAGCAAAAAGAGAATTTGCAGCACATGGGTGATGAGTTGAAATTGAGTTTACAAGCTTCGGTGTATGCTCCTTCCAATGGCTCCAGGGTTGTGACGGATGAATCTGGAGTTACGACTTTTTCAGAAGGTGATGAGCTTGGCTTTTTTATGCCGGAAGAGAGTGAACCGGTGAAATGGACATTGACTGAAGGCCAATGGATTTCAGCATCTCCTCTGTCATGGAAAGATAAGGTAAATAAGTTTACCTATTGTGCGTATTATCCTTTTTCCACTGAATCAACGACTCGCGACAATATTCCGATGCCAGATTTGAGTTTGCAGAATGGAACATTGGCGGGTATAGGTGAATTTGATTTTCTGACAGCTCGCTGTGAGGCCAGCTATGAGGAAACGGATAATGGAACCGTTTCGTTTACGGGTGAATCGTCTTTCAGACATGCATACAGCTTTATTTCTATAACGATAAAGAAAGATTTGTCGGAAGAAAATGTATTGATCAGCCAGGCTTCTTTTCAGGGAGAAAATTTGTTTAGCCGTAGTACCTATCACTTTGCGGAATCGGAAGCAGAAGATGGTATTTCCTATCTGGAGTCATCTGAAGTGCATGCATTGACCTTGAATTTTGAGGAGCCAGCTACCGTCACAGAAGAATCAGGCTATACATTGTTCTTGTTATGTAATCCACAGTCTTTGGTAGAAGATTCAGGATTTTCTATTTCCTATCAGCGAGATGGAGTGTCTTATACGGCATCTACCAACAAATTAGGAAAGCAGTTTGAAGCGGGTAAATATTACCAGTTTGTGTTGAGATTAACGAAAGAAGAATTGAAAGTGGAAGGTTGTGAAGTGTCTGACTGGGTTTCTGAAAAACTTCCGGAAATAGCCATTGAGGAAATACCGTCGTAACCCGACTGTTAGTGATTGCCTCCGGAGAAATCTTGAATGGGTTTCTCCGGATTTTTTATGTCTGTTTTTATCTCTTGAAATAGAATTGTCATAAATCTCAGAAAAAACATGTAACTTTGCACTTTCAAATAAACTAACAGTCAATTTCGTTCATTTAACATAACAATGAAAGCACTTAAAGACCGCATCATTCGTGATGGAAAATGCTTTGCGGGAGGCATCCTTAAAGTGGATAATTTTATTAACCATCAGATGGATCCCATTCTGATGAAGTCAATGGCAGTAGAGTTTGTACGGAGATTCGCCAGTACGAAAATCAATAAGATTCTGACCATAGAGGCCAGCGGTATCGCTCCTGCCATTATGGTTGGCTATCTGTTGGAACTTCCGGTTGTTTTTGCCAAGAAGAAAAAACCGAGTACAATGGAGAACATGCTGACAACTACTGTCTATTCGTTTACGAAAGACCGCACGTACGATGTGTGTGTAAGTAAGGATTATTTATGTCCGGGCGATAAGGTGTTGTTCATTGATGACTTCTTGGCCAATGGCAATGCCGCAAAGGGGATTATTGACCTGGTACAGAAAGCAGAAGCTGAATTAGTGGGGATGGGTTTCCTGATAGAAAAATCGTTCCAGCATGGGGGAGATTATTTGAGAGCACAGGGCATTCATGTGGAATCTTTGGCGATAATTGAAAGCTTGGAAAATTGTCAAATTAAAATAAAAGACTAAATCTTTAAATGGAAAAAGAACAACAGCAAACCGCCCAGAGTGCTGGGCTTATTTACGGGTTGAATGACCGTCCGCCTTTAAAAGATTCTATTTTTGCGGCTTTGCAGCATTTGTTGGCAATCTTTGTGGCTATTATTACTCCTCCGCTGATTATTGCAGGAGCATTGAAGTTGGACTTGGAAACCACCGGATTTTTAGTTTCCATGGCTCTTTTTGCATCGGGTATCTCTACATTTATCCAGTGCCGCCGCGTAGGACCGATAGGTTGCGGACTGCTGTGTATTCAGGGAACCAGTTTCTCATTCATTGGTCCGATTATTTCTGCGGGCTTAACAGGTGGGCTGAGTGCTATCTTCGGAGCTTGTATTGTAGCTTCTTCGGTTGAAATGTTAATTAGCCGGGTGTTGAAATACACACGTAGAGTCATTACTCCTTTGGTATCGGGAATTGTGGTGACACTGATTGGTATGAGTTTGATTAAAGTGGGAATCTCTGCTTGCGGAGGTGGAGCTGCTGCACAGGCAGATGGTACTTTTGGAGCTTTCCGCCATATTGGTTTGGCCGCTTTGGTACTTGTCTTGATTATCTTTTTCAATCGTAGTTCCAACCGTTATTTGCGAATGAGTTCCATTGTCATCGGTCTGGTGGTTGGCTACGTATTGGCATGGGCATTGGGAATGGTTGATTTTTCTGCTGTACAGAGCTATGGTGGTTTCAATATTCCTATCCCTTTCCGTTACGGTATTTCATTTGATATTTCTGCAATCATCGCTTTAGCGTTAGTTTATTTGATTACGGCAATTGAAGCGTATGGAGATATTACAGCCAATTCATTGATTTCTGGAGAACCGGTGGAAGGAGAAACGTTTGTCAAACGTGCTTCTGGAGGTATCTTGGCCGATGGTTTTAATTCTATGCTGGCCGGATTCTTCAACTCTTTCCCTAACTCGATTTTTGCTCAGAATAACGGTATGATTCAGTTGACTGGAGTAGCCAGCCGTTACGTAGGATACTTCATTGCAGGTTTCCTTATCTTGTTGGGCTTGTTTCCTGCAGTAGGATTGATTTTCTCGTTAATGCCTGAACCGGTGTTAGGTGGAGCAACTTTGTTGATGTTTGGAACAGTGGCTGCCGCAGGAATCCGAATCATTTCTGCACAGAAAATCAACCGTAAGGCTACGTTGGTGATGGCTTTGAGCTTTTCTTTCGGCTTGAGTGTGGAACTTGTGCCGGATATTCTTTGTCAGTTGCCGGAAACCGTGCGTAATATATTCTCTTCAGGTATTACAACTGGTGGGCTGACTGCCATCCTGTCTAATCTGCTGATTCAGATAAAAGAGTAAAAAAACATATTGGATAAATAAAAAGAAGAAAGAGGCTGTCTCAAAATGAGACGGCCTTTTTTGTGTTTGCAAAAAAAATCGGGCAA